>Ga0310695_10000343_pt1 | contig 123752 bp, 109 predicted proteins | sample RumenRJG_04DNA_FD_203882 | JGI IMG/M metagenome (GOLD analysis project Ga0310695, IMG submission 203882) | Bovine rumen microbial communities from Lethbridge, Alberta, Canada - RJG_04 (v2) (version 2) | ecosystem: Host-associated > Mammals > Digestive system > Stomach > Rumen | place: Canada...
TGTACGTAATCTCTTCGCCGTCGTCGAACTTGTTCAGGTCAGTCCAGGTGTACTTCCACTCGTTCTCCGCGTTCAGTGTCGCTTCGCCGGCTTCCTCGCCGTTCGCCAGCAGCTTCACCGTCACGCTCGCGGGACGGAAGCCTTCCACGTTGTCCTTGTCGTCCCAGATCTTCTCGACGCTGACCTCAGTCTTTTCGGTCGTACGGCTGTTCTTCACCGTGTAGGTGAACGTGCCGTCCGTCGCCTTCGTGATCTGCGTGCTGTAGTTCGCGACCGGATCTTCGGTGATCGTGTAGTTGATCGCCTTCCCGCCCTCGTTCTTCTGCAGCTTCGTCCAGCTGGTGCTCCAGTTGTTCTCCTCAGAAAGCACTGCAGATTCAATCTTAGTGCCATTCTTCAGCAGGTTGACTGTGACGCTGGCAGGACGGAAGCCTTCTTCATTGCCGTTGTCGTCCCAGACCTTGGTGACCTTCACTTCAGTCTCTTCGTAATCGCGGCTGTTCGTGACGGTGTATGCCCATGCGGTCTCGGAGACCTTCGCGATGACAGGCTCCTTGTAGTTCGCCAGCTGCGCTTCGGTTACGGTGTACGTAATCTCTTCGCCGTCGTCGAACTTGTTCAGGTCAGTCCAGGTGTACTTCCACTCGTTCTCCGCGTTCAGTGTCGCTTCGCCGGCTTCCTCGCCGTTCGCCAGCAGCTTCACCGTCACGCTGTCAGGACGGAAGCCTTCCTTGTTGTCGCTGTCGTCCCAGATCTTCTCGACGCTGACCTCAGTCTTTTCGGTCGTACGGCTGTTCTTCACCGTGTAGGTGAACGTGCCGTCCGTCGCCTTCGTGATCTGCGTGCTGTAGTTCGCGACCGGATCTTCGGTGATCGTGTAGTTGATCGCCTTCCCGCCCTCGTTCTTCTGCAGCTTCGTCCAGCTGGTGCTCCAGTTGTTCTCCTCAGAAAGCACTGCAGATTCAATCTTAGTGCCATTCTTCAGCAGGTTGACTGTGACGCTGGCAGGACGGAAGCCTTCTTCATTGCCGTTGTCGTCCCAGACCTTGGTGACCTTCACTTCAGTCTCTTCGTAATCGCGGCTGTTCGTGACGGTGTATGCCCATGCGGTCTCGGAGACCTTCGCGATGACAGGCTCCTTGTAGTTCGCCAGCTGCGCTTCGGTTACGGTGTACGTAATCTCTTCGCCGTCGTCGAACTTGTTCAGGTCAGTCCAGGTGTACTTCCACTCGTTCTCCGCGTTCAGTGTCGCTTCGCCGGCTTCCTCGCCGTTCGCCAGCAGCTTCACCGTCACGCTCGCGGGACGGAAGCCTTCCACGTTGTCCTTGTCGTCCCAGATCTTCTCGACGCTGACCTCAGTCTTTTCGGTCGTACGGCTGTTCTTCACCGTGTAGGTGAACGTGCCGTCCGTCGCCTTCGTGATCTGCGTGCTGTAGTTCGCGACCGGATCTTCGGTGATCGTGTAGTTGATCGCCTTCCCGCCCTCGTTCTTCTGCAGCTTCGTCCAGCTGGTGCTCCAGTTGTTCTCCTCAGAAAGCACTGCAGATTCAATCTTAGTGCCATTCTTCAGCAGGTTGACTGTGACGCTGGCAGGACGGAAGCCTTCTTCATTGCCGTTGTCGTCCCAGACCTTGGTGACCTTCACTTCAGTCTCTTCGTAATCGCGGCTGTTCGTGACGGTGTATGCCCATGCGGTCTCGGAGACCTTCGCGATGACAGGCTCCTTGTAGTTCGCCAGCTGCGCTTCGGTTACGGTGTACGTAATCTCTTCGCCGTCGTCGAACTTGTTCAGGTCAGTCCAGGTGTACTTCCACTCGTTCTCCGCGTTCAGTGTCGCTTCGCCGGCTTCCTCGCCGTTCGCCAGCAGCTTCACCGTCACGCTCGCAGGACGGAAGCCTTCCTTGTTGTCGCTGTCGTCCCAGATCTTCTCCACGCTGACCTCAGTCTTTTCAGTTGTACGGCTGTTCTTCACCGTGTAGGTGAACGTGCCGTTCGCAGCCTTCGTGATCTGCGTGCTGTAGTTCGCGACCGGATCTTCGGTGATCGTGTAGTTCACCGCGTTGCCGCCCTCGTACTTCTGCAGGTTCGTCCAGGTCTTGGTCCACTCGTTGTCCTCAGAAAGCACTGCAGAATCAATCTTTGTGCCGTTCTTCAGCAGGTTGACTGTGACGCTGGCAGGACGGAAGCCTTCCTCATTGCCGTTGTCGTCCCAGACCTTGGTGACCTTCACTTCAGTCTCTTCATAGTCGCGGCTGTTCGTGACGGTGTACTCGAACGCTGTATCGCTTACCTGTTTGATGACAGGAGCTTTGTAACCGGGCACCCGCACTTCGGTAACCGTATAGATGATCTTTTCACCATTGTCGAACTTGGCCAGTCCGCTCCAGGCATGTGTCCAGTGATTCTTTTCGTTCAGTTCAGCGCTGTCAATAACCTCGCTGCCCTTCTTCAGCTGGACAGTCACCTTTTCAGGACGGAAACCTTCTTTATTGTTGGTATCGTCCCAGACCTTGGTGACCTTCACTTCGGTCTCTTCAGTTGTATGTTTGTTGATGATGGTGGTGATCGTACCTTCAGTATTATTGCTGGTCATCGTATAGCCATCCGGCAGATATTCTTCAGACCAGGTGTACTTGATCTCCTCACCACCGGCATACTTCTGCAGATGTTCGATCTTGCCTTCCCAGTTATTCTCTGCATTCAGTACGACGAACTTGCCGGTTTCCGCATTGTCGGCCAGGAGCTTCACCGTCAGGGTTTCCGGACGGATACCATCCTGGTTGTCCGCGTCATTCCAGATCTTCTTGACAGAAGCTTCGGTCTCTTCGTAATCACGGCTGTTCGTCACCGTATACGCAAACGCTGTCTCACTGGTGCGCTTGATGACAGGCGCCTTATAGTTCGCCAGCTGCGCTTCGGAAACCGTGTACTCGATCTCAGCGCCGTTCACAAACTTCTGCAGGCCGGTCCAGGTGTACTTCCACTCGTTCTCTGCATTCAGCGTCGCAGTGCCGGCTTCCTTGCCGTTCGCCAGCAGCTTCACTGTCACGCTCGCAGGGCGGAAGCCTTCCTTGTTATCCTTATCGTCCCAGATCTTCTCCACGCTGACCTGGGTCTTGTCGGTCGTCCGGCTGTTCGTCACCGTGTAGGTGAACGTGTCATCGCCAGCCTTCGTAATGCTGGTGCCGTAGTTCTCGACTGAATTTTCGGTGACCTTGTAGTCAATCGCCTTACCGTTCTCATACTTCTGCAGCTTCGTCCAGCTGTAGCTCCAGCTGTTCGCTGCGTTCAGTTCAACGCTGTCAAGGACAGTGTTGCCCTTCACCAGGTTGACTGTCACGCTTGCAGGACGGAAGCCTTCTTCGTTGTTGTTGTCGTCCCAGACCTTGCTGACATTGACTTCGGTTTCTTCGTAGTCACGGGCATTCGTTACCGTGTACGCCCAAGCAGTATCGGAAACCTTCTCAATGACAGGAGTCTTGTAGTTCGCCAGCCGATCTTCAACAACTGTGTATACGATCTCTTCGCTGCCTTCGAACTTCATCAGGTCAGTCCAGGTGTACTTCCAGTTGTTCGCTGCGCTCAGCGTCGCTGTGCCGGTTTCCGTACCGTTCGCCAGCAGCTTCACGGTCACGCTCGTCGGACGGAAGCCTTCCTTGTTGTTACTGTCCTCCCAGATCTTCTCGACCGTGACGGAAGTCAGCATATCATCTTCAACCAGAATGACATCCTTGTCATCCTTGTCTTTTGTGATGGTCGCACTGCTCGTTACCTTGCCGGTTGCGTCGATTGTGAAGGTTGTATCACTGGCAATCGCATAATCCTTCGGAGCGATTGTTTCATGCAGCGTGTATACTTCTCCGACCAGGAGACCTTCGACGATATGAGCTTCCTTCGTAGAATCCCACTCATTAACTACTTTGTTTTCGGAATTGAGGATCTGGATGTGTGCTCCTTCAACCTCAGCGCCGCTAACAACATCTGTCTTCTTGATTCTTACAACAGTCGGAGCGTCCTTGATCAGGATATGGCCGCCTTCAACGACCGTTCCGCCGCTGATGACCTTACCCGTCTCGTCGATCGTGAACTTCGTGTCCGCCGCGATCGTGTAGCCGTCCGGCGCGACTGTCTCACGCAGGATGTACTCTACGCCGGTCTTCAGGCCTTCGATCTCGTGGACTTCCTTCGTGGATATCCACTGTTCGGCCACTTCATATGTTTTGTTGTTTTCTTCGATATAGGTCTTGCCTTCGACCTGGGACTCGCCTTCACCCAGTTCCCTCAGAATCTGGATCGTCGCGCCTTCCAGTTCCTTGCCGTCCGCGATGTCGACCTTGCTGACCTTGACCTTCGTCAGTTCGTCTTCGACCAGCATCACACCGTCCTGGCTGACTGTGCCGCTGCTCGTGACCTCGCCCTTCTCGTCAATCGTGAAGGTCGTGTCCGTCGCGATCGTATAGCCGTCCGGAGCCACCGTCTCACGCAGGATATACTCGACGCCCGTCTTCAGGCCTTCGATCTCGTGGACTTCCTTCGTGGATATCCACTGTTCGGCCACTTCATATGTTTTGTTGTTTTCTTCGATATAGGTCTTGCCTTCGACCTGGGACTCGCCTTCATCCAGTTCCCTCAGAATCTGGATCGTCGCGCCTTCCAGTTCCTTGCCGTCCGCGATGTCGACCTTGCTGACCTTGACCTTCGTCAGTTCATCTTCGACCAGCAGCACACCGTCCTGGCTGACTGCGCCGCTGCTTGTGACATTGCCCTTCTCGTCAATCGTGAACGTCGTGTCCGTCGCGATCGTATAGCCGTCCGGAGCCACCGTCTCACGCAGGATATACTCGACGCCCGTCTTCAGACCTTCGATCTCGTGGACTTCCTTCGTGGATATCCACTGTTCGGCCACTTCATATGTTTTGTTGTTTTCTTCGATATAGGTCTTGCCTTCGACCTGGGACTCGCCTTCATCCAGTTCCCTCAGAATCTGGATCGTCGCGCCTTCCAGTTCCTTGCCGTCCGCGATGTCGACCTTGCTGACCTTGACCTTCGTCAGTTCATCTTCGACCAGCAGCACACCGTCCTGGCTGACTGCGCCGCTGCTTGTGACATTGCCCTTCTCGTCAATCGTGAACGTCGTGTCCGTCGCGATCGTATAGCCGTCCGGAGCCACCGTCTCACGCAGGATATACTCGACGCCCGTCTTCAGACCTTCGATCTCGTGGACTTCCTTCGTGGATATCCACTGTTCGGCCACTTCATATGTTTTGTTGTTTTCTTCGATATAGGTCTTGCCTTCGACCTGGGACTCGCCTTCACCCAGTTCCCTCAGAATCTGGATCGTCGCGCCTTCCAGTTCCTTGCCGTCCGCGATGTCGACCTTGCTGACCTTGACCTTCGTCAGTTCGTCTTCGACCAGCAGCACACCGTCCTGGCTGACTGCGCCGCTGCTTGTGACATTGCCCTTCTCGTCAATCGTGAAGGTTGTCGAAGAAGCAATCGTGTAGCCCAGAGGCGCTACGGTCTCCTTCAGCGTATACTCTTCTCCCGTATGCAGTCCGGTAACTACATGAGGTGTTGTGGTGGAATCCCACTCCTCAACCACTTCACCGTCCTTGTCCAGGATCTGGATGTGGGCACCTTCCAGCTCTTTACCGTCCGCAATGTCTACCTTGCTAACCTTGACTTCGGTAATACTGTTGGTAATGGTATAAGCCCATTCGTTTGCAGATACCTTCTTGACAAACGGTGCTTTATAACCGGGAACCTGAGCTTCAGTTACTGTGTACTGGATCTCAGTGTCATTGTTCAGTTTGACCAGATCGGTCCAGGTATACTTCCAGCTGTTGTCAGCATTCAGCTCAACGGCATCGCCATAGTTCTTGCCATCAGCTTTCAGCTGGACCATGACCTTCGCAGGACGTTTGCCGCTCGCATTGTTATTGTCGTCCCAGATCTTTTCGACAGAAACATCTGTCGTCTTCAGCGTGTTGGTAATGAGGGTACCATTCACAGCTTTCTCGAAGCCGGGTATTTCTTCTTCTTCTACTGTGTAGTTGATCGGGGTCTTGCCGTCTTTGCGGTACTTCGGCAGTTCCTTGGAAGTAAAGCTCCAGTCATTGTTCGTTCCGGCGGTTACAGTCAGGGTATCAACGATGTCTTCGCCATCCTTGATATAAACCGTGATGCTCCCGGGCAGCAGTTTGGGATCGTTGTCCTTCAGCTCCCAGACCTTCTGGCCGCTGACTGTCGTCATCTCCGGAATGTATGTGTTCTTGATGTTGTTGCCGGTGATGATCTTTTGGAAGCCCTCCGGAACCTTTTCATCCACCGTATAGGCGATTTCCGTCGTGCCGTCTTCACGGTACATCGGCAGATCCCTGGACGTGAAGGTCCATTTGTTCTCATCGCCGGCGCTCACGGTCAGGGTATCAACGATGTCTTCGCCATCCTTGATGTAAACCGTGATGTTCTCGGGCATAACAGTCTCATCATAACCCTGCAGATCCCAGGTCTTCTCGCCGCTGATCTTCGTGGTCTTCAGCGTGTTCTTTACCGTATATGCGAAGCTTCCGTCGGCAGCCTTTTTGATCTCGGTCGTATAGTTCGTAACCTCGTCTTCAGTCACCGTGTAATCAATATTATTGCCGTCGGATTTCTTTTCAAGATTGTTCCAGGTATAAGACCAGTTGTTGGATTCGTTCAGTTCAACGGATGCTTTCTTCGTTCCGTCAGCAAACAGGTTGACTGTCACATTGGCCGGACGGGTCTCATCCTGGTTGTTGCTGTCTTCCCAGACCTTCTGAACACTCACCTGGGTCTTCTCTGTTGTGTGCGTATTGCTCAGCGTAGTGATTGACCCGTTCTCCGCTGTTCCGCTCAGACTGTATCCGGCCGGCAGGTTCTGTTCACTCCAGGTATAAACAATCGGCTGGCCATTGTTGTATTTTGTCAGATGTTCGACCGTGGCTGTCCAGTTGTTCGCCGCAGTCAGCGTTACCGTCTCAACTACGGTATTGCCGTTCATCAGGTTAACGGTCAGGCTGCTGGGACGGATGCCGTCCTGGTTACCCTCGTCATTCCATTCCTTCTTAACTGTGACAGATGTTTCTTCTTCCGTATTGGTAATCGTTACCTTTTCGGTGCCATTCCCGCTGTAGAAATTCGTTGCGGCTCCGATTGCAGAAGTTTCTATTACGTAATAAGTAAGTTTGTAGATCGACCCGTCTTCTTCATACTGGTACTTCGGAAGCTCTGTCCATTTGTACTTCCAGTTGTTTGCTTTGCTCAGCGTTCTCGTTTCAACAACAGTATATTCCTTGTCGCCGATAATGTCCGATACAGACGTTAGTCCGTTCTGGACGTAGGCGATGGTGGTGGCAGGGGAGAAGTTAACATCTACTGCACTGCCTAAAGCAATGTCGAAACGATGATCAATTCCAATCCTGTTCTGTTTTGTTATCAGATCATATGTTTTGGAAGAATTACCGTTTTGAGCAGGTGATAGTTTAAGAGAATTACCGACAACCTCACCCCAGTTACTATAGCTGGTATTCGTCAGTTTAATCGTCTTATTGCCATCCATGGTAACAGAGAATTTACTTCCACTGTTATCAATTGTTCCGCTCACGTCACCGGACAATCTAATGCCTGCGTATGGATTATAGTGTGAATTCCCATTATCAAACCAGAATTCAACTTTTGTTCCACTCTTATATTTATACTCAGCAGACAAATTATCGCTTGAACTGGTAAAACGAAGAGTATATGTAGGTATTGGCGTAGGCTTGGGCGGAGTTGTGGGTGTTTCTGATTCCTGACTCGGCGGATTACTGGAAGGTGTACCCTGCTGGTACAGGGATTTGACCGCGATCAGCTTGACCTCGACGCTGTCTGCCGTATGGGAACCGGTCGTGTCGACATGAGTGATCTTGCTACCCTCGTATTCGGCCTTCTGCCACTTCTTCTCTACTTCAACCTGGGTAAACTGCTCTTTCGTGTTGGTGAAGGTACCAACATTTCCATGCTCACCGACTTCTTTTGCCGACCAGTTTATATGATCAGTAGAAGTCCAGATTTTTAGTTTGATTTTATCATTGTCATAGCCATGTGCTTCAAGTTTCAGGTAGATCTTTTTCGTATCATAATTGATGGTCGGATCTGTACCCGGCACTTCTTCGATTACGAAATATCTGTAAATATACTGGTCGCCAATGATTTTCCCGTAATCATCATGATTGAAATCCGTATTGCGGATGCCAAAGGACGGGAAATCAATATCGCCCGCTTTTCCGCTTACAGTCTTGTGGTAAGTATTGCCACCGTTTTTAATTGCGAAGGTTGTGGAATCAACTTCGTCCATTTTAAAGTTGAATACCGTGCCCGCTATACTGGACGGAACTGCAGACGTATCCTGATATGTAAATTTCTTAGTGATCTTAATTCCCTTTTCGACATATGCCTGATAGTGCCGGTCATGGAAATAGAAGTGCCATTCAGCTTCTGATTTGAATTTCTTTTTTGTAAAAATCCATCCAGCGCCGGCACCAGCACCTGAGGGCTGTTCGACGTCTGCATTTGGAGCAAGGAAAACGCCAGCCGGGGAATTAAGAGTTAGTTTGCTCGTATTATACGCGTTGAAAATAAACTTTCTGAGAATATATTTATCTACATAACCATTGTGTGTCGGGGTATTATCTTTTTCACCCGTCGTTGATGTAAGCCTGGTATCCGAGTTTTCATGACCACCCTCGGAGTTTCCAGGCATTTGTACATAACTGCCATCCGCATTTTTATTTGTAACAATAAACTTATTGATTGTTATTGCGCTGTTTTGAGGAAAATTGAAAACCAATGTTTGATCCGCATACTTGATAACTTCCCAACCAGTCTGGCTAACAACATTTACCAGATTTGTACAATCGATATAAATAGTTCCGGATTTTGGAATAAGGGTGTCCTTTGTTAAATCTAGTGTTTTTCCGTCGATATGTTTGTTCGTAGGAATTACAGTGGCATTTTGACCAACGTGTGATTTCAGCAAATCAGATGCATTGACAGCATATGAAAGAAGCTCGTTAACGTCTTTTTTGATATTATCCGCGCTCATGGGAATAACTGTAGTCTTTTTCCCCATGCTTGCATTGGAAGCCGAAACTCTGTTTTTCTGGGTCTCATTGATATATACATCAAAATCAACATTGGTACTCTCACCGTTCCAGAACTGTGTATTTCCCATCAGTTCTGCAACCCTGAAAGGAACGGGATTATCTCCGCTTCCAATAACTTCAATACTGTGCGAATTCGGCTGTGAATATCTGTATACCGCAAAGTTGGTTTCTGTATGTTTAGTCTGCTCATATTCTTCAGCAATCACGCCATATTCCACAGCCGGTCCCAGAAGAGATGCCGGACTGATCGCACCTTCAGGAAGTGCAGTCGGCAGTGTAGCTTTAAACTCAGCAGACGCCTCGCCTACATCAGCGAATGCCCCTGTCGGCATGACAATGTTCAGCATCATAATTACTGCTGCCCAGAATGAGAGAACCCTTTTCAAACTGCGTTTCATAATGAAACTCCTCTCTTGGAAGGTGAATCGTTTTTGCTGCTTGGTGCTTTTTTATTCCTCAGCAGTAATCAATTCTTCACTGTCCGAAACCAGCTTAACAATGATCTTCCAGGTGTAATCTCCGTTATCCATATCGACAACATATGAGAATTCCAGTTCATCAGCATCCTGGATATCAAAATATTCTTTTCCGTCGGCACTGTACTGCCATTTCACTTCATACCGGTCGTCCTCTTTAAAATTGATCAGATCGGCCCAAAGGTGGACTTCCGCACCAACAAAGAGTCTGGTAACCATACTGTCTTCCAGGTTGGAATGAAGTTCCAGTTCTCTGACAGGCAGTTCTTCCATTCCTTCAGGTTTGAGAATGGCAACAATGTCTACCAAGTTGATATAACCCAACGTTTTGAGTTCTACAGGATCAATGATCCGCGCGCGGTCTGCTTTCTTCAGGATCTCGACCCAAAGCTCCGTACCGACATCCAGATGGTCAATCTGCTTTGCCTTCTTTCCTTTTCCGGCATACACATTCGCACCGATGTCAATGGCTACATACACTTTAACATAGCCCATCTCCAGCATTTCTTCATCAGTATGGGGCTGCTTTTCAAGATCGGCAAGGAGTACATATTTCTGGTCTTCATCTTCCGCTGTGTAGATCTGTGCCCAACCCTCTGCTTCTGTATTTTTGATCCAGAGCTCGGCTCCGGTTTCAACATGATCGATCGCACTGGCGTTTTCATCCATGCTGTCATAGATATCCGTTCCGTTCTGGTTCAGGACCTGAACTTTGCGGTATCCCAGCTTTTCCAGCTTGTCTTCTTCAGTTTCTTCGACCTCGGCATCTTCCATGGAAATGAACGCCGGAGCGGCTTCCTCATCTTCATTGTAGAGCCGGCCCCAGGTCTGATCCTCGTTCAGGAAGACCCAGGCCTCTGTTCCGGCATCCAGGTGGCCGATGACTTCGGCTTCCCGGTCAGCATCTGCATAGAGGTCCGCGCCTTCCTCAGCAGTCACGATAATCTTCGTGAAGCCTAGGGCGGTCATCTGCTCCGTTTCATCCTCGGCGGGTTCTTCCGCTTCCTCTTCAGATTCTTCCGCCACAGCGGCATCTTCCATGGAGATGAATGCCGGAGCAGCTTCCTCATCTTCGCTGTAGAGCCGGCCCCAGGTCTGGTCCTCGTTCAGGAGAACCCAGGCTTCTGCTTCGGCGTCCAGATGACCGATCACTTCGGCTTCCCAATCGGCGTCTGCGTAGAGATCCGCGCCTTCCTCGGCCGTCACGATAATCTTTGTGAAGCCCAGGGCAGTCAACTGTTCCGTTTCATCCTCGGCAGGCTCTTCGGATTCGGTTTTTCCTTCCTCGGTTTCTTCTTCCTCGGTTTCTTCAGTTTCCGTCACCTCAGCCGCATCTTCCATGGAGATGAACGCCGGAGCCGCTTCATTATCTTCACTGTAGAGCCGGCCCCAGGTCTTTTCTTCATCCAGGATCACCAAGGCCTCCTCACCGGCATCCAGGTGGCCGGTTACTTCGGCTTCCCTGTCAGCTTCCGCATAGAGGTCTGCGCCTTCTTCGGCGGTCACAATGACCTTGACGTATTCTTTTTCAGCTTCTTCAGGCTCTTCAGCTTCTTTGGATTCCACTGTTTCTTCGGATTCCCCGTCATCCTCAGTTTCTTCCGAATCTTCGGTTTCTGCAGGCTCTTCGGTTTCTGCAGTTTCTTCGTTTTCGCCCTCTTCAGCCGTTTCTGTATCTCCGGCTTCAGTCGCTTCGGCTTCCCCGGATTCCCCGAGTTCTTCAGATTCCTCAGCTTTTTCAGTTTTGGTCTCTTCTGTTTCCTCAGGCTGTTCTGCCTTTTCGGTTTCTTCCTCCGCTGCTTCGGTTTCTCCGGCTGTTTCAGCATCTTCTGCCACTTCAGCCGCAGCAGTGAGTACATATTCGCTGGAGTAGTTGCCGTCTTCCATCCGGAAGCGGTAGGCACTGTTGTTGTTTTCCTCGGTCAGTTCAACCGTCAGGGTTCCGCCGTAGCCGGCGCCCTTCCAGTTTCCTTCATTTCCGACTTTGGTCTGCCAGGCAACCATGTCGCCCAGGACGCTTTCGGATTCCGCCTTCAGGGTAACGGTATCGCCGATATGGAAGTTTTCGCCGTTTGCGGAGATCCATCCGGTCATGGGCGGAGCTTCTTCTTCAACAGGCGCAGCGGCGTTGGTTCCGCTGTTTTCGTTTCCGGCCGTTTCTTTGGTATCACTGGTGTTTACATCATTGCTGCCGGTGGCCGGCTTGCTTCCGTTTTCCTTGCCTTCGGTCTTTCCGGCCGTGCTTCCCTCAGGTTTGGTTTCTTCAGGTTTGTTTTCTTCCTGGACTGCGTCGGCGTCCTTCACGATCAGCGTATAGTTAACAGGAGAGGAAGAGGTTAGGACGATATCGTATTCATCTCCGGCAGTCACGTTCAGTTCGCAGGAACCGGAGAAACCGGAGGTTACGGTTTCATCCTTTGTGAACCGGACAGTTTTCTTGTTGATTGCAACATTCACGTCTTCAGAGGAAGCATCCAGACTCAGGACGACGGTCTTGCTGCTTCCGTATACGAAGATGTATTCAGCGCTGTTTTCCGCGTCAACGGAACCGGATACTGCCTGGTTCAGACGCAGCTCGACAGCTTCGGGGAACTTGATCTCCGTAGTGACGTCCGGAACATAATCCGGGATGATTTCCGGGTCCACATAACCCCACCCGTCGATTTCAACGGTGTCGTCATCGTCTTCGGGGGCGGAAGTTGATTCCGGAGTTTCTTCATTACTATAGGTAGGAACTGATTCATCTTTCTGCGGAACTTCTTCTGCTGTTTCCTGCGCAGGCGCTTCTTCTTCAGCTTCCTGAGCAGCCGCTTGATCTGCAGCTTCCTGGGCAGCAGCCTCTTCTTCAGCAGCCTGCCGGGCTGCTTCTTCTTCCGCAGCTTTACGGGCCGCTTCTTCTTCGGCAGCCTTCCGCGCTGCTTCCTCTTCAGCAGCTTTCCGGGCCGCTTCTTCTTCCGCAGCCTTCCGGGCTGCTTCCTCTTCAGCAGCCTTCCGGGCTGCTTCTTCCTCAGCAGCCTTTCTTGCCGCCTCTTCTTCGGCAGCCTTCCGTGCCGCTTCTTCTTCGGCCTCGGTCTGGGCTGCGTTATCGGCAGCGGCAGTGTCAATAGGTTCTCCGTTGTTCTCTGCGAAAGCAAGCGCACCCGCGGAAACGAGGAGCGCCAAAGCGATCAGCAGGCTGAGAACTTTCTTGAGCCAATTTTTCATGTTCCTTACCTCTCTTCAGTCGTCCTGAATGGTCCTTTCATCCGGATCCGTACATTTTTGGCTGTCTTCCGTTACATAAAAGTTACATTTTGGGAGATTCCCATGTTTCGGTTGACCTCAAAAAGGGTATACGAATCCACGAAAATCATACCATAAAAAAAGGACGCTCGCAAGAGGGTCCAGGAAAAAGCTTTGCAATGCTTTGTGTGCAAGGTTTCATGCCTGTAAACTCCATGCTTTCAGGCGCTTTTCTCAGTGTTTTGTTGGTTATTCTCTTTTTTTCTCATTTTCTGTCAATGTAACCGTTGAGTCACTTTTTGCGCTTTTCTGTATTCTTTCTTCCGTACATATCTATACATTTTTGAGCTTTTTGCAGTCTTTTTTGGTATACATTGCAACCAGATTCAACTTTTTTCAGTATTGCAAACCTGGGTTTATTTTTGCCAAAAATCGCTCTATGCCTTGATTTTACTGGTTTGGTATCGGTTCCATCGTGCCCGCGCACTTATTGACATCCATCAGTTATTTGTACATACATCTGATAGTCAAAACGGTGCATGATTTTTTCTTTTTTTCACCGATCGTACGGATTTTGTTGATCTGTGCCGTGGAATCCTTTATTTTCAACGCTTTTGCCATTTTTTCATCTTTTGTATTATTGTTGTTTTTTCTGTTTCGGGTTGTTGATTTTGTCATTTTTCCTCCCTGTTTCTCCATCCACGGCACCGGATGATGCCTTTGGGGCCTCTACGCCGGCTGCAAACTGCTTGCGGATCTCTTTTCCGCCTGCCAGGAGATATTTTTGTGTATACTGAAGCGCCTGCCGTATCAGACAGGCACTTCAGCATACCAAAGTCTTTTATGCAGTATAATTGAGTATTTTATTGTTTTTTCATGTTTATTCAAGTAATTTACGCATTACTGGAAATCATTTCACGCACTTTTGCAAACTGTTCGTTCAACATACTGAAATTGACGGTACCGGTTTTATCAAAGCCGGTGGCTTCCAGCGTAAAATCACCCTTGTACTCCGTCTTCCGGATGTGGCTGAAAAACTCCGTAAAGTCAATATGACCCTGTCCGACCGGAAGGACCTTCAGGTTACTCCAGTCCATGTATTCCCCGCCGTAGTCGTTGACATGATAATGGCGGATATGGTTTTCACGGTGGAGCCAATCATATTCCTCCGTGTACAGCAGTTCCAGCTGCCGGTGGAAATCCGCCATCTTGGTATCAAAGACAAAGTGGATATCCGGATATTCCGCCCGGAGTTCGTTCCAATGGGTCATCGGATCCCGGAGGCAGATGACGTTCTCCACAAGAAGATCCAGGCCGTATTCCGCCGCGGTTTTCCGCAGGTCCCCGAAAGCCCGGATATTGTTTTCGATTCTCGTATCGGAAATCATCCCGTTCCACAGATGAAAGACCATTCTGTCCGCCCCGAGACCTGCCGCGATTCTGCAGTTGATCCGGAACAGCCTGAAGGCCTCCCGGAGTTCTTCCTCTCCTCCCCTGGAAATGTGTTCTGCCAGGGCTTTCTCGCAGTGCAGGACCGGAATATACAGTTTCAGCGGCTGCAGGAAGGAGATCAGGGCATCCGGATCGGCATACCAGTCCGGATAAATCATCAGCTCAAGTCCATCACATTCCAGCTGCGGAACAAAGGTTTCCAGGAGGCGGTAATCCCGGCCGTTGGGCCGGCCGATCAGTGCTCCGGTGGAGCAAAGAATCTCATGCATGTTATTCTCCTTTCAGAAAACGCCGGGTACATCTCTGTACCCGGCGTTTTCCTGTCTGTCCGTTGATCAGTCGCCGAAGGACATTTCATCCTCAGCCAGTTCTTCTTCTTCCTCCGCTTCAGGTTCTTCCGTCTCAGGGAGTCCGAAGTAAGCGGCCAGGATCGCCTGGGACCAGGTCACATTGTTGATGATCTTGTAGTTCTGCAGATAATTACTGTAGAAGTCATAGTAGATGTTCGAATATACCGGAATGGTGGGCAGGACTTCATTATAGCGTTCCTGGAAGGTCATCCACTTTTCAACGTATTCATAGTAGGAACCGGGTTCCGTCTTCCGCATGTTCACAGCGTCCCGGAACAGTTCCTCATCGTCGGAGTAGGTATTGTTCCACACCAGGTGTCCGACGGTCTCGTCGGTGCTGTATGTAATGGACGGGTCCACGATGACGTGGAAGTTGGTCGCCAGGTAGATCATGTCGGTCGTCCGGGGGATCTCACGGTAGTAGTACCGCAGCAGGCTTTCCATGGGTTCAGCCACAAACTCCAGCTTGATACCGACATTGTTCAGGTTGTCAGTGAACATTCCTTCTTCCTGCATGAACTCGATCATATGGTTCCCGGCAGGATACATCATCTTCAGCTCAAGGGCAACCAGTTCGCCGTCCACCATCTTGCAGCGGACTTCGTCTGTGCCGGCCTGGTAGGGATTTCCTTCCTTGTTCAGGGTCCAGCCGGCCTTATCCAGCAGGCTGTTCGCCTTGTCCAGGTCCACCACGTAGTGTGTCAGCAGGGTATTTCCCTCGTCATCCTGCCACTGCTTCCGGAGCCAGTCCCATGCGGCGATGAATGCTTCCCGTTCATCATCATTCTCATACCACATGTACTTCATCTTGCGCTTGCGCTTGTTCTCTTCTTCCTCAGCCTCTGTAATCTTTGTTCCGAGGGCATCCGCGGAAGACAGGAAGTTGACCGGGTAGGCAATCCGGCCGGTAACCAGTTTATATTCCCACTGTTCCAGGCCGTAATAGCCGTCCATGACCAGGCCGTTGCCGCCGCAGTACTTTTCTGTCAGTTTTTCGCGGTCCATGCACCATGCGATTGCCTGGCGCACTTCCATATCATGCACGGTGGGATTCTCATATGTGAAGGTCAGGAAGGACATGCCGATCCGGGGATAGTTCTGCATCTGGGCACCGCCGTTGGCGCGCAGTCCAAGGCCCTTCTTGATGGTCTCCCCGTAGGTAACCTTGTTGACCAGGTGGAGTTCTTCCGCTTCCAGCTGTTCAATCATGGTGTCATTGTCAGCCACGGTGAAGGCAATCTTTTCAATGGTGGGTTTCACCAGGTAAATCGGATCGCCGTTACTGTCAGTGATTGCGTTCCCGAACTCGTCCGCGTCCGCTTCGACCTTGCCATGGTCCATGGCCTTCTGCCAGGATTCATTCACGACCGGCTGCCCGTCATCGCCGGGCAGGTTGTTTTCCATCCAGGCGCCCTTAAAATACGGGTTGATTTCAAAGTGTCCGGTCACGCCGTCCCAGGATTTGATCACATAGGGGCCGGAAACCACGGAGGGATGGGTGTTATAGCCGGTTTCCGGATCCAGGATGGTTTTCTTCAGCAGCTCTGCCGTATAAACCGGTGTGTCGCTGCCGTCTTCGTTGACGATCTTGATGCCGTAGGGATCTCCGGTTTCCGGATCCTCATAGCCCGAAACAACCTTGCAGCCGGGAGCAATCACACTGATCGGATACGGCACGGTCATCAGCAGGCCGACTTCGAAGAAGTAGGGCAGGAAATCCGGATCCAGGATGAAACGGATCTGGTGATCGCTCAGCACGGTCACACCGGACAGGTAGTCCAGGTCGCCGTCAGGACCGGTCAGCAGTTCCTCACCGGCCATGACCTTCCGGCGCGTGCTGATGTACCTGTCATAGTCGAGCAGGTGCTCGGCACGGTAAATCTTTCCGCCGATCGCCTCAATCTCGGGACTCATCATCAGCAGGATGGAAAAAGCATAATCCCATGCGGTAATGGGCGTTCCGTCAGAATAGTACAGGTTGTCTGCCAGCGTCAGCGTATAGATCTTCTCACCGGTGCCCGCAACCATTACTGAAGCTTCACGGACCACGCTGGGATCCAGTACATAGGTACCCTGGTTCTGGTCCCAGTTGACCAGATTGTATCCGTGGATCAGTGCCCGGACGTCGATGTCCGCCGTGTTGTTGCCGAACATTTCAGTGAAGAAGTCGCCGTTGGTGATGGTCGGATGTCCGACGATCAGTTCATCCGGAAAATCCACCTCGATCTCAGCTTCTTCTTCAGCAGCTGTTTCCGCCGCTTCGGGAGCTTCGGGAGCCTCCTCCGCTATAGCCGGCATCCAGGTCAGCAGCAGGATGGCGGACAGCACCATGCACAGGATTCTTTGCAGCTTGTTCACGTTGATCAGACCCTTTCCTCTTGTAATGTCGTAAACCGTACCTTGCAAACCCCGTTCCGGGCGGAACGGCTTTGCGCGGATTATGCTTAATCGAAACAGTCGCCTACATGGTTGATCAGGATGTCTCCGCCCAGTGCGGTCTCATACTCTTCAAAGATCACCCATCCGCCGCCCGGTTTCCTGGGCTGCGGCTGGTCCGGCGGAATGTCCGGGATTTCGCGCGCGCGGTTGAAGAAGACGTATACCGCGCCGGCCGCGCTCAGTTCGCTCAGCGTATACCCGACGGTCTCCTCTTCCCTCCAGGAGTAGGTCACGGGCTCTCCGTTGATCCGGGTGGGCAGGTCCGTGATTTCGACAAACCAGCCGTTCGCTTCGTTCAGGACGTAGACCTCTCCCACCGGCAGCAGCGTCACAGCCAGAGAAGAGGGCCGGATATGCTGCGCGTTGTCCTTGTCGTCCCAGATCTTCTGCACGGAGGCTGCGGTCACTTCCGGTTTGTAGATATTGGTAATGGTATACCCGTTCACCACGGAGGTGTACCATTCCACCGGTTCTTCCTTCACGGTGTATTCGATCAGTTCACCCTTCTCATCCGTGCGTTCCTTGTCCTTGAAGGTATATTTCCAGCCGTCGGCCTCGGTAATGGTATGCGTATCATCCAGGGTGCCGTTCGCGTACAGGTTCACGGTGACGGACTTCGGACGGTTGCCGTCCTTGTCGTTGTTGTCGTTCCAGATCTTCGTCACCGGAATATCGATCAGTTCGGTCTCGGGCGTCGGTGTGGGAAGCGGTTCATAGCTGTTGAACAGAACGACCGGCTTGCCGTCCGCGCCGACCATCATGGTCATGCCGGTAACGCTGTCGCTCGTCAGGAGATAAGCCTCCACCAGGCCTTCCGCGTTCCGTTCGATCACGGCGTACGAACCGGGAGCAAGGCCTTCCAGGACATACTTTCCGTCGGTGAATTCGGAGTACTTCACAGTCCTGCTGAACCCGTCCGGTCCGATGATCTCGAAAACAAGGCCGCCTTCGGAGGTCTCCGGATGTACGTTCGGTTTTTCTTCCGTGGGTTCCGTCCAGGTATAGCTGAAGGTCAGCGTCCCCTCACCGTTGGCATCCACATACACGGCATCGCCCACTTTGGAGCCGGCCGGATCCATGACGTAGTTTTCCAGGAGGGAGTCCGCGTTTTCCTCCTGCACCACATAGGCGCCGGGGAGAACATCGCTGAAAACGACGGAATTTCCCCATTCTCCGTATGTTCCGGTGACAGGCTCCGTCCAGTTGGGACCGGATACGGTCAGCTTCAGTCCGCTGACGTCCGCGCCTTCCGGCGCATTCACGGTAATATCCAGCTTGAGGGTTCCCTTCTGCAGCGTGTACACCACCTGGGAGCCTTCCACGCTCGCAGTGTATCCGGGAACCTGATCTGCAGCTTCAATGCCGTAGGTGATCGGGCTGGTGGTTCCTTCCCTGTTGACGGGAAGATTTTCCCATCCGGCGGATTGCCATCCGCCGCCGGCGCCTGCCGTTGCGGGCGTACGGAAAACATTCCCGTCTGCCAGCAGGTTGATCCGGACGGAATCCGGCCGCAGGCCGTGTTTGTTGTCCTCGTCGTTCCAGACCACGGACGGTTTCAGATACGTGGTTTTCACGTCGTGCGTGTATGTCACGACCTTCACGTCGGAGGTTCCGGATTCAGAGGGAGTATACCCATCCACCTGGGCAACGGTCCACTTTGCGCTGGCGGGAGCTTCGGCGCTGCCGGTCCATTCGTTTCCTGCGTTCAGGAAAACCTCCGTCCCGTTGATCGTCATCACGATATCGCCGGTCGGGCGGACGCCTTCATAGTTGTCCTTGTCCTCCCAGCGCACGGTGATGACCTTGACCACATCCGGATCCTCCGCGGAGGCAGTCAGTACCATGCAGCCCGTTGCCAGCATCAGTACACACAGAATGGAAAGGATTCGCTGCAGCCTTTGTTTCATGTGTTTTTCTCCCCTCTGATATGGTCACACTACCGGTAAACCCTGTTTTCATTTTTTTCTGTAGGCCAAATGCAGCCTGCCCGTAAGGGCATACTTGTACGAACATATATTATAGGACCGTGGCAGATAAATTGCAAGCTGAAAACGGCCGAATCAGTCTGATTCGGCCGTTTTTCTTCCGGAATGTACCTGGTAATGTTGATTTGTCAGTTCTTTCCATTCTGTTCTTTTTTTGTACGAACATTCCCGGAACTGTTTTCGTCGATCCAGTGACGTTCTTCCTTCTCCCAGGTACGGGCGGAAATGATGTATCTCGGGCGGCGTTTCGTCTCCAGGTATGTCTTTCCGATATACTGTCCCAGGACGCCGAGGCTGATCAGCTGGATCCCGCCCAGCAGGCAGATAATGCAGACGGTGGATGTCCACCCGGCCACCGTATTGCCGAGGCATGCCTGGATAATCGCCCAGATCATGAGGATCAGCCCCAGAATGCTGAAGCCGATCCCGAACGTGGTGATCAGTGTGATCGGTTTCACGGAGAGGCTCGTAATCCCATTGAAAGCAAGGGCGAGCATCTTGCGCAGGGGATAATGGCTCTCCCCTGCCATCCGTACGTTCCGCTCATAATACACAGTATCGGAAGGGAACCCGACCAGCGGAACCATGCCCCGCAGGAAGATGTTTACTTCCTCAAAATCCGCAAAATGCTGCAGGACCCGGGCGGAGATCAGGCGGTAATCCGCGTGGTTATATACCACCTCCGCACCCATGAAGTTCATCAGGCGGTAGAAAGTCTGCGCTGTGGTCCGTTTGAACCAGGTATCCGTCTTGCGCTGTGAGCGCACCCCGTAGACCACCTCTGCGCCGGCGAGGTACTTGTTCACCATTTCGTCCATGGCGTTCAGGTCATCCTGTCCGTCGCAGTCAATGGAGATCGTGATATCGCAGCGGTCCTTTGCCTCCATCAGGCCGGCAAGCACCGCGTTCTGGTGTCCCCTGTTCCGGCTCTGGCAGATCCCGATGCATTCCTCATGCGCTTCCGCCTGTTCCCGGATGATCTCCCAGGTCCGGTCCTTTGATCCGTCATTCACGAACAGGATCCGGCTGTTCGGGCTGATCTTCCCGTCCTCTTCCAGCTGCTTCAGTTTCTGCAGGAAAAGGGGTGCCGTCAGGGGGAGTACCTGCTCCTCATTGTAACATGGGATCACAATCCACAGTACAGGTCTGACTTCCATATTCAAATCCCTTTCTGGAGGTATATCCGGATCTTCGGTTTCCGCGGCCGCACCGCTGCGTGGCTTCCCGGCTGCTGCATCCATTATATTCATTCCCCGTTCGTGTTTCAAGCGTCCTTGCCTTTACCGGGGTTTCGGGTGTATACTTTTGCAGGTTGAATTCATTATATGTCTGATAAGGAAAAGAAAGATCATGCGCTTGTTCACCCGCCGCAGGGATCCCCGGAAGTTCCGCCGGTCCATCAGTATCAGCCGGATCATGGCTTTGACGTTCCTCGGGATCATCGCCGCGGGTACGCTGCTGCTTTCCCTTCCGGCCTCCTCCCGGAACGGCCGGTCAGCCGGATTCCTGACGTCCCTGTTCACCGCCACCTCCGCCACCTGCGTCACGGGGCTTGTCATGGGCGACACCTGGTCGCTGTGGACGCCCCTCGGGCAGGGGATTATCCTGGTAATGATCCAGATAGGCGGTCTCGGTTTCATGTCTGCCGCGTCCATCGCCTGGTTCACCCTCCGGAAGAAGATCGGCATGCGCTCCCAGATGGTCATGGCGGAAGCGATCGGTGCAAGCATGGATGATATCCCGGCACATCAGCGCCGGCTGGTAACCCGTTCCTTTGCGGTGGAAGGGATCGGCGCGGTTCTGCTGACCCTGCGCTTTTCCATGGACTATCCCTTTCTGCAGGCGCTGAAGCTCGGGGTTTTCCATTCCGTCTCCGCTTTCTGTAATGCCGGATTTGATATCATGGGTTTCCGTACGCCGGGTGCCAGCCTGATGCTGTATCATACAGATCCCGTGGTCTGCCTGGTCCTGTCCGCGCTGGTCATTCTCGGCGGCCTCGGTTTTCTCGTATGGGATGAGGTCCTCCGGGAGCGGAATTTCCGGAAATGGAGTGTCTATACCAAACTGGTCCTGTGTGTCACAGCCATCCTGCTGTTCTCGGGTATGCTCCTGACCTGTGTGCTGGAATGGAACAATCCCCTGACGCTCGGGTCCCTTCCCTTCGGGCAGAAGCTGCTGGCAGCCTTCTTCCAGTCCATGACCCTGCGCACCGCCGGATTCGCCGGGCTGGACCAGGCCCTGCTGACCCCGGCTTCCAAAGCAGTTTCCGTTCTCTTCATGCTCATCGGCGGATCCTCCGGTTCCACTGCCGGAGGCCTGAAAACCGTGACCTTTGTGGTGCTCCTGATGTTTCTGTGGACCCGGCTCCGCGGCCGCCGCACGGTCAGTGTCTTCCATCGGACCATTGCGGACAGCCATGTGCTGAACGCCATCACCATCTTCATGGTCATGGTGGGCCTCGGTTTCATCGGAGGCACCTTCATCTGTGCCACCTCCGGTGTGGATTTTGCGGACGGGCTGTATGAGGCTGTATCCGCCCTCGGAACCGTCGGCCTTTCGACCGGCATCACGCCGGGCCTTCAGCCGGCGGCAAAGGTCATGATCATCGTCTTTATGTACTTCGGCCGTGTAGGCATCCTGACCATCAGCTTCGGATTCCTGAAAACAAAGCCTGCCGGTGAAAAATACAGATTCGCCAACACCGATCTGCTGATCGGCTGACCCGTTGGAACAGGAAGGAGAAAAACATGAAAAGTTATGTGGTGATCGGTCTCGGGCGCTTCGGTTCAGAGATGGCCCTGCAGCTTTACAGCCTCGGGGAGGACGTGCTCGCCATCGACACCGATGAAAACATCGTTGACAAGATCGCCGATCGGGTGACCAAAGCCATCGCCGCCGATGCCCGGGACCTGGATGTGCTCCGAAAGCTTGGCGTGGAGGATTTTGACCGTGCTGTGGTGGCCGTCGGATCCGACCTGGCTGCCTCCGCCCTGATCACGATGAACCTCAAAACCCTCGGCGTTCCCTTTATCCTCTGCAAAGCCCATGATGACACCTACCGCGAGATCCTGGAAAAACTGGGAGCGGACCGGGTCATCATTCCCGAGCGTGAAATCGCGGATAAGCTGTCCAAAGGCCTGACCACAGCCGGTGTCATGGAGTTTATCGAACTGTCAAGCGAATACGGCATCGTGGAAATGGCCCCGCCGGCGGAATGGCTCGGAAAAACCATCCGTTCCCTGGAGCTGCGTTCCCGTTACGGTGCAAATGTCATCGCCGTGCGTCATGGCGAGGACCTGCATATTCCCCCGGAAATCGACAGGGCCCTGGAAGACGACTGTATCCTTGTCGTCCTGGGCAGTTACAAAGTGCTGGAAAAGCTCGAAAAGATGGAAAAATAAACATCAGACAGAAGAAGCGGGAGAGTCTCCGGACTCTCCCGCTTCTTTGTTCTGTCAGTTTTTCAATGCCTTCCCGGGGACGGCAGGGAAACCTTATTCGTCTTCCTCCCCGTCTTCTTCCTGAGCACCGTCGGGCAATTCCGGGAAAAGCTCCTTCCCGCATTCCGGGCAGATGGTTTCTTCATCGAAATCCACATCATCCGGGTCGATGTTGATCATGGTTCCGCAGTGGGGGCACTCATATTCGATCGTGCTCTCAAAGGGCTCTTCATCCTCTGTTTCCGCGGCTTCCTCGTCATCGTCGTCGTACAGATCTGCTTCCAGGTCCGCCAGGTCCTCGTCGATGCTCTCCACGTAGTCACTCAGTTCCCCGTGGGATTCCGCCAGGGCTTCAAAGGATTCGCCCACGTCGCCCAGTACGTCCAGGATGCCCAGGATCAGGCGATGGGAATCCTTTTCGGGATTCAGCTTCATGCCTTCCGCCAGGCCCTGCAGATAACTGATTCTGTCAGTCAGCTTGCTCATATTTCCCATCATCCTTTCGGATTAAGCGCGCTTCAGATATTCTCCGGAACGGGTATCGATCTGAATCTTGTCGCCGGTGTTGATGAACAGCGGCACCTGCAGGCTGAAGCCGGTCTCCAGCGTCGCGGGCTTGTAGGTGTTGGACGCGGTGTCGCCGGCGAAACCGGGTTCAGTGTCCGTCACTTCCAGTACCACGAAGTTGGGCGCTTCCACGGAGAAGGCGCTTCCCTTGAAGAAGCGGACCGTCACATTGGTGCCTTCCTTCACGAAGGGGATGGCGTCTTCCACCTGGTCCTTGCTCAGGGGCAGCTGTTCATAGGTCTCAGTGTCCATGAAGTAGTACAGGTCGCCGTCATTGTAGACGTACTGCATTTCCTTGGTCTCGATGATGGCCTTGGGCATCTTGTCCGTGGGGTTGAAGCTGCGCTCAACCACTGCGCCGGTCATCACGTTCTTGATCTTGGTGCGGACAAACGCCGCGCCCTTGCCGGGTTTCACGTGCTGGAAGTCAACGATGTTCCACACGCCGCCGTCCCATTCGATGGTAATGCCTTTTTTGAAATCGCCCGCTGTAATCATTGGTTTCTCTCCTCCGTATTATAATGATTCTTTATGCTCCGTCTTACAGGATGATCAGCTGCTTATCCGCGTCTGTCAGCGCCTCGCAGCCGTTCTCCCGGACCAGGCAGGTATCCTCGATCCGTACGCCGCCCACGCCGGGGACGTACACACCGGGTTCCACAGTAATTACGACGCCCGCCTTCAGGATCTCCTGGCAGGAAGGGCTCAGCCGGGGTTCCTCATGGATGTCGATCCCGACGGAGTGCCCCAGCCCGTGGCCGAAGCGTCCCGCATATCCCCGGGCATCGATGTAATCCCGGGCCAGCTTATCGATATCATAGCAGTTTTTGCCTGCCGAGAGCGCGTCTTCGCACATCATCTGGGCCCGCAGTACGGTATCATAGATCCGCCGCATTTCCTCCGACGGTTTGCCGAGCGCAACGGTGCGGGTCATGTCCGCGCAGTAGTTGCCGACTTTCGCGCCGAAGTCCATGGTGATCATGTCGCCCTGCCGTATCGCCCGGTTCCCGGGAATTGCATGCGGCAGACTTCCGTGCTCTCCTGCCGCGATGATCGTATCAAAGGCTGTCGTATCGGCGCCGAGCTTCAGCATCGTGAAGTCCAGCTCGATCTGCAGCTCCTTTTCCGTCATGCCCTCCCGGATCTTCGGCAGGATCGCGCGGAACGCTTCTGCCGTGATGTTGCAGGCTTTGCGGATTGCCAGGATTTCGGTCGGTGTCTTTACCTGGCGGAGTATCTGGGGCGCTTCCTCCAGGGATACGCAGGAGATCTCCTCCCCCAGCGCGGCCCGGAGCTTTTCGAACCGGTCCACCGAAAGGTAATTCGTTTCTGTCCGGATGCAGGTGATGCCTTCGCTTTGCGCCAGTTCCGCGATCACCAGGAATGCGCTCCGGTCCTTTTCGGTCATCTGCACCTCATAACCCGGTGCCTGGTCTTCTGCCTGTTCCGTATATCGGAAATCCGTCACGATCACACGGCGGTTCCGGGAGAGAAACACCATGCCTTCGCCGGTGTATCCGCCCGTCAGGTAAAACATATTGGATGGGTCCGCCACGACCGCCGCCGTGTTGGCCCCGAGACGGAGCTGCTCCGCCAGACGTTCAGAAGCCGTCATAAAAAACCTCGCCTTTCCATGATCCTGCCGTGGGCAAAATCATCTGTTGGCTATTGTATCATACATTAGGCCATTACGTCCAGTACTGCCTGCCCCATCTTGTCTTTGTCGCATTCCGCGGTATGCCGCACCTGCAGTTCCCGCAGCTTCCGCACCTGTTCCGGCATCGGAATGCCGGTCAGCTTCTGGATCTCCTCGCTTGCGGAGAAAGGATCCCCGCCGGCGTTGCCGCCCGTCAGCGCGCTCAGCACGTCCGCAGCGAACTTGTAGGGACTCGCTGTCGAAACGATCACGCTCGGGGTATCGTCCCCGGTCTTCCTGCGGTATTCCCGCAGAACGTGTCCGGCGACTGCCGTATGCGGATCCATCAGGTAATGGTCCTGCTCCCAGCGTTTGCGGATCTCGCCCAGGGTATCCTTGTTGTCCGCGCAATCTCCCCAAAACGTGTCCAGCAGCCAGTCGCGCCGCTGCTCGCCGACGGAATAGCTGCCGCTTTCCTTCAGCTGCGTCATCCAGGTGCGTATCAGCGTTCCGTCCCGGTCCGCCGCTTCATACAGCAGGCGTTCCAGGTTGGAGGAGACCAGGATGTCCATGCTGGGACTGATGGTCTTGAAGAAGGTGCGATGGGTGGAGTAGATCCCTGTGTTGAAGAAGTCCGTCAGCACGTTGTTCCGGTTGCTCGCGCAGATCAGCTTGTTCACCGGCAGGCCCATACAGCGGGCATAATACCCTGCCAGGATATCGCCGAAATTACCCGTCGGCACGCAGAAGTTCACAGGTTCGCCTGCTGAGATGGCATTCGTCTTCAGCAGTTCCGCGTAAGCGGAGAAATAGTATACCACCTGCGGGACCAGGCGGCCCAGGTTGATGCTGTTTGCGGAGGAGAGCGTCCTTCCTTTTGCAGCCATCTCTTCCCGGAATGATTCCGACCCGAACAGTTCCTTCACCCCGGTCTGGGCGTCATCAAAATTCCCGCGCACGGCGATCACATGTGTATTGTTCCCGCCCGTGGTCACCATCTGCAGGCGCTGTACATCGCTGACTCCGTCCAGGGGATAGAAGACAGTGCAGCTGGTCCCGGGCACATCGCGGAAACCTTCCAGGGCGGCTTTCCCCGTGTCCCCGCTCGTCGCTACCAGGATACAGATCTCCCGGTCTTCGCCGTTCTTCTCTGCGGACAGTTTCAGCAGGTGCGGAAGCAGCTGGAGCGCCATGTCCTTGAATGCCAGCGTCGGCCCGTGGAACAGTTCCAGGGACCAGGTGGCGCTGTCCAGCTGGCGTACCGGAGCCACTTCCGGCGCTGTAAAGCGTTCCCGGCTGTAGGCTGCCCGGACTGAATCCTCGATCTCCTTCAGCGAGAAGTCCTCCAGGAACCGTTTCAGCACAGCCACCGCACGCTGTTCATAGCTCATTTCCATCAGGGATGTCAGCCGCTCAGGCTGTACTGCCTGAAACATGGCCGGCACATACAGTCCTCCGTCCGGAGCAATGCCCCGCAGGATCGCCTGGCTGGCCGTTACACAGCTTTCGCCTCTGGTTGAAAAAAATGACATCTTTTCCTCTCCTTCAAAAAAGAGGCGGTACCGCCTCTTTGTTTTTTCTCAGGTTCAGATCAGGTACTGTCTGAGATGTTCCGGCAGTTCATCCGGATCCGCGCTCAGGCTCAGTACAAAGTCCACATCGTGCTTTGTGCCCAGCTCGGCCAGGGTGTTTACTACTTCGACCGTGTTCTGCAGCTCCGTATGGCACAGGTTCAGGAACGCGTCGATGAAGACCGTGCCGATATCGAAGTTGGAGGAAAGCATACCGCACAGGAAGCCGATGAACATATCGGCATTGTGAATATGATAATCTTCAGCGTTGATAAACCGTACCTTGTGGTCCACGTCGAACATGTAACGGTTATCGTCGTCCAGGAAGATGACATCGTGTTCCGCGTCCCTCGCGGTCGTATTTGTCAGGTCAATAAGCCGCTTCGTTTTTCCGGAGCCCTTTTTGCCTGCAATTACCTGTATCATGGGAAACCGCCTCCTCTGTGGTTTTTCTCTGGTCTGATTATACGCTATTTTTCGTCTTCACGCAACGTGATTTTTCCTGCCGCTTCCCGTGCGATATCCCGGAAGGTAATTCCCTCCTCCCGCTGCTGTACAGGTTCTCCGTTTCTGCGGCAGAGCGTCTGGTAATCACAGTATCTGCAGGGGCTGTCTTCCTCCCCTTTTCCCCTGGGCATGGGTTCGATCCTGCCGCTCCGGATATCGCTGCAGATCTCCGCCGCTTTCTGCTCCGCGGCTTCCATCAGTCCCTGCAGGACGTCCTCTTCAACGGCCCAGCCTGCGTTTTTCTTTACACTGCCGTCCTTGTTGAACACATCATCGACGGAACAGGGGCGGATATCCCGGTCCATGGCGTGAATGACATCCTCCCGGGCGTTCACGATTCCCTTCATCCGCATCTTTTTCAGCCTGTCCGCTTCCAGCACCGCAGGCGTTTCATCCTCCGCCGGGATTTCCGGATCCTGGATGGGAAAAAACACCGCCCCGGCCGGCCGGGATCCGGGATATGCCTGTTCCGCCGCCTTGAGGTAAATCATCAGCTGAAGCTGCTCTCCGTCCGCCATTTTTGCGGGCTCGGGCTTCTTGAAAGCGCTCTTGTTGTCCACCACCCGCAGCCAGATCCCCTCGCCGTTTTCGTATGTATCAATCCGGTCGATGATCCCCTTTACTTCGGTCCTGGAACCGTCCGCCAGCTGCAGCGTCAGGGGCGGCATGGTTCCCTGCCCGAAGCTCTGTTCTGTTGCGATAGTCCGGAAATCGCTGTTCGCCGCAAACCGGGTCAGCACCCTTGCCGCATAATGGATCCGGCGCACATATTCCTCTCCCTGCCAGATGCCCATGGCATCCTCGCGCAGGGGACCTTCTTCCCACTCTTCCGTCAGTTCCGCGCAGATACCCTCCATGATGCTGTCCACCCGCTCGTCCGGAAGCGCCGGCCAGGCGTCCTCCGCGCCTGCCGTTTTCATGTAGCGGTCCAGGGCTGCATGGAAAAAGGTTCCGGCCGCAGCGCTGTCAAAATCGTAGCTTTCCTGCTGTACCGGCCGCAGCCCGTATTCGATAAAATGCTGATACGGGCAGGCTGCGTAGCGCTCCATCCGGCTGATACTGGTGATATCTGTCCGGAACAGATCCCGTGCCGTATCGGCAGGCAGCGCCGGCCTGGCTTTTGCGGAACGGATCTCCCCCATCATCTGCCGCATCGTCCGCCCGAATATTCTGTCATGCAGCAGGGCAATCACTGTGCTGTTCGCGCCCTCCGCCGGTTTCCCTTCCTGTCTCTCCTCAAACAGTTCCCCCATGGACTCCATGGCTTTCATCGGCGTCAGGGGACTGAATACTTCCCCGTTTCCCTGTACGCCGCCAGCCGTATGAAGATCCGGAAAGATCGTCCGGATCGCGGAGATCAGTCCGTCTTCCTGCAGGGGGCTGCCCTTTCCGTCCTGCAGGCTCCAGCTGATCCGCAGGTATTTCCGGGGGGCTGTCATCGTCCGGTAATAATCATACTTCCGGATCCACCCGCGGCGTTCCCGCGTCAGGCCTACTTCCCTGCCTGTAGCATTGTTCAGGCTCTCCCGTTCACGGTCGGACAGCCAGCCGGTTTCCGCAGCGGTCAGCATGCCTTCCTGGCAGCCCGGAAGAATCAGTGCGTCTGTAATCCCGGCCTGCATATGGCCTGCCTCGCCCAGCGCTACGCCGTCCTCCGTCTCCGGCAGGGCGGAGATCTCAACACTGTCCAGCGCGCACCCCACCATGTTTTTCAGGTCCCGGATGGCAGCCCGCCGGCTTCCCAGCAGCGTCCACAGCTGGTCCAGGATCTCCGTCAGCACTTTCCAGACCTGCCGGTCCGTCACCGCTTCCCGGTACAATCCGTCCCGCAGCAGGTGTTCTTCCCGTACCTGCAGGCGTTTCCATACGCCTTCTTCCTCCAGGAATCGTACGACCGCTTCCACGGATTCCGTGGCGCTCGCGGATCTCTTCAGGTTTTCCCGCAGGTGTTCGATCGGTCCGGTCAGTTTAAGCCGGGCCTTTTCCGCCGCGGCTGCGTCCGGGCCTTTTTTGAACTCCTGCCGCCAGCGGCCGCCCTCGATCCCGTGCGCCTGCGCGTAATTGACCAGCAGTATGGCGTCCTCTTCCGTCAGGGATGAAAAACCGCTCAGTGCCGCTTCCGTCACGTGTTCCGCGGTATAGCCGTCGCTGATGCATTCCAGCGCGGCGTTCAGCATCCGGCATACGCCATGGGACGCTGCCGGTGTCTTCTCCGCCGTATAGAACGGGATCCCACTCAGGCGGAGCCGCGCGAGAAGCGCTCCTTTCAGCGGGGACTGCTTCGGCAGTGCGACTGCCATCCGATCCCAGGCGATCCCTTTCCCGTGCCATTCCAGGAGACACCGGGCGATCTGCTCCGCTTCCTCCTCGCGGTTTGACGCAGCATAAAGGGAAATCTCATCCCCTGTTTTCCCCGGATATTTCTCCAGCCGATCCGTAAACAGGTGTTCATCCAGCCAGCGCAGCATATCGCCGCAGTCTTCCCGCGGCGCCGTGATGCGGATCGCCCGGATCTCCCCGCCGATCCCGTCAAGCGCCTCCTTCAGCTGACGGATGCTTCGCTGCTGTTCCTGGAAAAGCGCCCCGTCCGGTGCGTCCGGTTCGTCAGCGGTCAGGAAGACATATCCGTTCTCCGCCGCCGTGTATACCGCGCACAGCAGTTCGCGAAGATCAGGCCGGATCGTGTCAAACCCGTAAGCGACAAAGTCCGAGCCCCGGAGGATGTCCGTTTTCCCGAGGCGGCTGACGACATCGGTCCAGGAGGCTTTTTCGTCGTCAAAATGTTCCGAGACCAGGGTCTCATACGCATTCCGGATCCGGTTCAGGTCGCGCAGTTTCGCTTGAACGGCGCCGGTCGCGGCCTCTGCCGCGTACTTCTCCGTCTCCTCCGGAGTAATCTCGCTTTCCCGCAGTTCGGACAGCGCTTCCCGGATCTTTTCCACCGCGCCCGGCAGTTCTGTCATGTTCCTGTAAAAGGTCAGGCTTTCCGCCGCCTCTGTCATCGCGCGGTGGACAGCCATCATCTGGCCGGACTCGTCCAGCATCCTGTGTTCGCTTCCGCCGGCCTTTTCCCGTACCAGGAGGCGAAGCTTTTTCGGGCTGATGACTTCGATGTCCAGCAGTCCGTTCAGCTGCAGGCCGGTAATCAGGTCCCGTTCCGTCTGCAGGGTCATCTGTTCCGGAACGTAAACGATCACCCGGCGTCCCTGCGCCCGGCTTTCTGCGATCGTACGCATGGCCTGCGGCCACACGCGTCCGTTCCGTCCCTCAGCAACCCACAGCTTGTCCATCAGCAGGCAATCCTCCGCCAATACGTTTTTATCCGTGTCCGGCAATTGTTTTCTGCATGGATTATACCAGTTCTCCCGGACAAAAGGAAGGGCGGATGCGTTTCCGCATCCGCCCGCTGCGGAAGGATTGTGATCGTCATTCCCCTTCCGCGGTCTTTTCTTCAGAACCGAACTGCAACACCGGCACCGTCGTGGAGCCTTCCCCTGCCATATAGGTGGGCAGCTTGCCGTCCCAGTTCTTGATCTCATTGAACCGGATCAGGTTATCTGTCAGGGATTCGGCAATTTTCTTGTTCGCTTCTGCTTCTGCCTCACTGCGCACCTTGGTGGCATAGGCGTCCGCGTCCGCATTGATCTTGGCCACATTGGCCGCCGCTTCCGCGTCAATGCGCCGGCGTTCCGCCTGCTGCTGCGTTTCCATGGTCATCTGGGCCTGTTCAATCTCCGCCTGCAGTTTCCGCTGCGCGGCAACCTGCTTGGCTTCAACCGCGTCGGTAAAGGCGTCCGTGAAGTCCAGGTTTTCGATGCTCAGGCTGATCACGTTGATGCCGTAATCCGTCAGTTCCTTGTCCAGGCCGTCCCGGATGTCCTGGCTCAGCTTTTCCCGGTTCGCGACCAGGTTTTCAGCGCTGTATTTGCTGAATACGCCCTTGGTAATCTCCAGCATCCGGGGATAAACCAGCTTGTTGAAGTAATCCGTGCCGACTTCCTTGAACAGGTTCATGGCAGTGCTCTTGTTGATAGCGTAGTTGATGCTGCCGATGATGTTCACCTGCTGGATGTCGCTGGAGAACGCTTCCGTGGTAAAGCTGGTCTTCTGTTCCCGGTTATCCATGGCAATGATCCGCTGGAAGGGGCTCTTGAAGTGCAGTCCGGCCTCCAGGGTTACGTCCTCAACCTTTCCGAAGGTCGTCACGATGCCGGTATATCCGGTTTCCACCGTGGCCGTGCAGGTCACAAACACCAGCAGCACGATGAGCACCGCGATGCCTCCGATGATCAGTCCTTTTTTTGCCTTGAACATATCTCTTCTCCTCCTGCCCTTCCGGGCCTGTGTCCGGCTGTATCCGGATCACGCTGCGATTATATCAGCCGCGTCTTCCTCCTGTAAACGGGAAAAAGCGCAAATTACGATCTTCTATTTTTCCGAAGAAAAAACAGACCGGCAAATTCCGTCCGGTCTGTCTGTGTTTCACTGTATTTACCGCTCTTTTCCCCGGAAGAACAGGGCCAGCGTGCCCGGGCCTGAATGGGCGCCGATCACTGAGCCGATCCCCGTAATCAGGTTGGTTTCCAGGCCGTACTGTTCCTTCAGGATGTTCGCCAGCATCTGCGCGTCTTCCTCACAGTCGCCGTGGGAGATAAAGATCGGGCTGCCTTCCAGGATCGTTTCGCCGAGCTTTTCCGCCATGGTGCGGATGGACTTCTTCCGGCCGTGTACCTGCGTCATCTTGATCAGGTGCCCTTCATTGTCCACATGCAGCACCGGTTTGACATTCAGCGCCGTTCCCAGCAGGGCTGTGGCTGCGCTCACGCGTCCGCCGCGCTTCAGGTATTTCAGGTCCTCCACCGTGAACCAGTGGCACAGGTGCAGCTTGTCGGCTTCCATCGCGTCAGCGTTCTCGTCGATGCTCATGCCGTTTTTCCGGTTTTCCACAGCCAGATACACAAACAGTCCCTGACCCGCGGAAGCGCACAGGGAATCCACAACCCGGATCTTCCGGTCCGGATATTTCCGGGCCAGCTGGGCTGCGGCTTTCTTTCCGTTCTCACAGGTCACGCTCAGTCCGCTGGAAAAACCCAGGTACAGCAGGTCTTTCCCCGCCTCCAGGATGGGTGTCATGATATTCAGGAATGATTCTTCATTCACACAGGATGTCTTGGCCACCCGGCCGTTCCGCATCTCATCGTAGAATTCCTTCGTGGGCTGGTCGTTATCCAGCATTTCTTTTCCGTCATCCGTAAACAGATAAGCCAGCCGGATCAGTTCCACATCCCACTCCCGGAGTTTCTCCGGCAGGATATCACAGGCGGAATCCGTGATCAGCACATATTCTGCAGACATTTTGTTTCCTCCCGTTCCGGCAGTGTCGCCACTGCGATTGACAGCTTCTTATACCACGCTTTTCCTTTTTCTGTCAATCTTTCCTGCGCCCGCCGGTCAATACAGCGACAGCAAAACACGGAAAAAACATTCCCTCCCATTGACACTGTCCCCTCCCCGGAGGTAAGATGCACCCGTCAGTAGACATTCCTTTTTCAGGAGAGATTTTACGATGATGTACAGTGCGGCTTTCTTCTTTAGCAGCATTGCGATGGATTGATAAGCGTCCGGAAGCGCGATAATCCACCGCCTTTTGTGATTGAAAAGGCGGTGGATTTTTTTAGGTCTTCCGCCATTGCGGCACATCGGAAAAAACGTTCCAGTTTAATTCATAAAGGAGGATTCTGTATGAGCAGGTACTACCAGCCGGAAATCGAAACGGCACCGCGGGAGAAAATCCTGGAAATCCAGAATGAAAAGATCGTCCGCCAGGTGAAACATGTATGGGACAATGTCCCCTACTACCGGGACCTGATGGAAAAGAAAGGTGTCACGCCGGACGATATCCGCAGTGTGGATGACATCAGAAAGCTGCCTTTCCTCAGCAAGGCCGACCTGCGCGACGCGTATCCCTACGGCCTGCTGGGTACGGATCTGAAGGACTGCGTCCGGATCCACTCCACTTCCGGCACCACCGGCAAGCGTGTTGTCGCGTTCTATACCCAGCATGATGTGGACCTCTGGGAGGACTGTACCGCCCGCGCAATCGTCGCGGCCGGCGGCACCAACGAAGATGTTGTCCAGGTTGCTTACGGCTACGGTCTGTTCACCGGCGGTTCAGGCCTGCACGGCGGTTCCCATAAGGTCGGCTGCCTGACGCTCCCCATGTCCTCGGGGAATACGGAGCGGCAGGTTCAGTTCATGATGGACCTCGGTGCGACCATTCTCTGCTGCACGCCTTCCTATGCCGCCTATATCGGCGAATACCTGGCCGAGCAGGGACTGAAGCCGGAAGACAACCGGCTGAAAGCCGGCATCTTCGGTGCCGAACCCTGGACGGAGGAAATGCGCCGGGATATCGAAACGAAGCTCGGCATCAAAGCCTATGACATTTACGGCCTCACAGAGACCAGCGGCCCCGGGGTCGCCTATGAATGTGAAGAACAGAAAGGCATGCATATCAACGAGGATCATTTTTACGCAGAAATTATTGATCCGGATACAGGAGAAGTGCTCCCCGACGGCGAAAAAGGAGAATTGGTATTCACTTCGCTTGACAAGGAAGCTTTCCCCCTGCTGCGCTACCGCACCCGTGATATCTGCGTCCTCAACCGTACGCCCTGCTCCTGCGGCCGTACCCATGTGCGTATGGGCAAGCCGATGGGCCGCAGCGACGATATGCTGATCATCCGCGGCGTCAACGTCTTCCCGAGCCAGATCGAAACCGTGCTCCTGAAGGAAGGCTACACGCCGAATTACCAGATCGTCGTCGACCGTGAGCGCAACAACGATACCTTCGACATCTATGTGGAAGTCAGTGCCGATCAGTTCTCCGACCTGATGTCCCAGATCCAGAAGATGGAGAAAGGCCTGGAAACCGCCCTGCGCACCATGCTCGGAATCGGTCCGAAAGTACACCTGGTAGCTCCCAAGACCATCACCCGCAGCGAAGGTAAGGCTGTCCGCGTCATCGACAAACGGAAACTGCACGACTGATAAAGGAGGAAAATCATAATGGCTATCACCCAGATTTCCATTTTCCTGATGAATCAGCCCGGCCAGCTGGTGGATGCTGTCAGCACCATCTCAGAAACCGGCTCCAACATCCGTGCCATGAGTATTGCCGAGGCCAATGACTTCGGAATCCTCCGGGCTATTGTTTCCGACACGGATAAGGTCTGTGACATGCTGAAGGAAAAATACCTGATCACCCGCACGCCCGTGCTGGCCGCCCGCATGGACGACCGCAGCGGCGCCCTGCGTCCGATTCTCGCTGCGCTCAACGAGAGCAACATCAACATTGAATATATGTATGCCTTTACCGGCACCGGACCGGAGGAGGCCTATGTCGTCCTCCGCGTCCAGGACACCGATACGGCGGAGCAGGTGCTGAACGCCGCCGGAATCGATACCCTGTCCGACGCGACCCTGCCGCTGTAAGAGCGCTCCGGCACTGCCCCGGATGTGTCAGAAGGGTCTTTTTGCCTGTTTTTTTGCCGTATTCCGGAAACAGCAGGTCCGGAAACCCCTTGATTTGCTTCTTCTGGTAAGCTTTCGGCCATTGCAAACCATTGTTTCGGTTTTTCCCTTGTGCTATGATACGCGTGCGTGAAATGGTTCACGTGTATCAACTGATTGCTGCGCAACGCGCGGGAAAGGGAGAGATAGTATGAAGAAGGTTATCTGCAAGATCGAATACGATACCGAAGCTTCCGAGCTGATCCAGAAGAAGGTTTTCGGCGTGTTTGGTGATCCCAAGGGCTATGAGGAATCCCTGTACAAGACCAAGGACGGCAAGTTCTTCCTGTACGGTTTCGGCGGTCCCGAATCCCCCTACACGGCTGAGACCATCAAGCGCCTGGCGGCCGACAAAGTCAAGGCCTGGCAGAAGGCGTAATCCCATGCATAACAAAGCCCCCGCTCCTCTGTGAGCGGGGGCTTTCTTCATTGCTTTTTCCGGCTTATGCCGATGTCCAGCGCTTCAGTTCCTCTTCCGTGGCCAGCACGGTATGCGTCCCGGAAACAATATGCTCCTGTCCTTTGGAATAATCGATCCCGGAGGTTGCGTAGTCGTAGGACACGGACTTCCGCCTTTTCTCCACTTCCGGATTCGGATGCGGAATCGCGGAAAGCAGGGATTTTGTGTAGGGATGCACCGGATTCGAGAAGATTTCCTCCGTGGTGCCGGATTCCACCATGTATCCGAGATGCAGCACGCCGATCCGGTCCGAAATATACTTGACCATGGACAGGTCGTGGGCGATGAACAGGTACGCGCAGGAAGTTTCCTGCTGGATATCCTTCATCAGGTTGACGACCTGGGCCTGGATGGATACGTCCAGGGCGGAGATGCATTCGTCGGCAATAATCAGCTTCGGGTTCATGATCAGTGCCCGGGCAATCCCGACCCGCTGGCGTTGTCCGCCGGAAAACTGGTGGGGGTAGCGTGCTGCGTGCTCCGGGGAGAGTCCGACCTTCCGCAGCATGGCTGCGATCTGCTCCTCCCGGTCCGCCCGGGAGGATGCCCGGTGATGGATGTCCAGTCCTTCCCCGATAATGTCCGAAACCTTTTTCCGCGGGTTCAGGGAAGCCATGGGATCCTGGAAGATCATCTGCATGTCCTTCCGGAGCATGCCGCTGGTTTCCCGGTCCATCTTTCCGGATATGTCTGATCCCTGGAATGTGATCGAACCGGAAGTCGGGTTGTAGAGCCGGATGATGCTCCGGCCGATGGTCGTTTTCCCGGAGCCGGATTCGCCGACCAGTCCGTAGGTTTCACCGGGCCTGACTTCGAAGGAAACGCCGTTCACCGCACGGACCGTATAGGAGCGGCTGACCCGGAAATGCTGCACCAGGTTATCCACCTTCAGCAGGGGAGTGCTCATAGGTATTTTTCCACCTCTTTTCTGGCCCGCTCCAGGCGTGCTTCCAGTTCCGGAGGTTTCTCCACCTTCGGAGCGTCCGGATGCAGCAGCCAGGTCGCGGCTGAATGGGTGTCAGAGATACGGAACATCGGAGGAGCTTCCTTTTCGTCGATCGCAAGGGCAAACTGATTCCGCGCCGCAAAAGCGTCGCCCGCGGGCTCATGCAGCAGGTTCGGCGGACTGCCCGGGATTGAGTACAGCCGGTCGTCGTCCGTATCCAGGTCGGGCATGGACGACAGCAGACCCCAGGTATAGGGATGCGCCGGTTCATAGAAGATCTCGTTCACATTGCCGACTTCCACAATCTTCCCCGCATACATGACATTGACATAATCCGCCACCTTGGCAACCACGCCGAGATCATGTGTGATGTAGATCACGGAAAGCTTCATTTTCTGCTGGATGTCCATGATCAGCTCAAGGATCCTGGCCTGGATCGTCACGTCCAGCGCCGTTGTCGGTTCGTCACAGATCAGGATGTCCGGGTCCGCGCTCAGGGCAATTGCGATGACCACCCGCTGGCGCATTCCGCCGGACAGCTGGTGCGGATAATTCCTGAAGCGTTTCTCCGCCTCGGGGATTCCGACCAGTTCCAGCAGCTCAAGTGCCCGGGCCCGGGCCGCATTCTTGTCCATCTGCTTGTGGAGGAACATACTTTCCATAATCTGCTTTCCGATCGTCATGGTCGGATCCAGTGAGGTCATGGGATCCTGGAAGACCATGGCAATCCGCTGGCCGTTGATTGTGCTGCGCAGCTCCTTCCGGCTCATTTTCAGCAGGTCGACCGTCTTTTCGCTTCCGTCCCTGTCGGTGTAGGAGTACAGGATTTCGCCGCTGTTGATGATCGCGTTGCTGTCCAGCAGGCCCATGGCAGCTTTCATGGTCACGGATTTCCCGGAGCCGGATTCTCCGACGATCGCGACGGTTTCTCCCTTGCGAAGGTCCAGGTTGACGCCGCGGATGGCATGTACCATGCCCGCGTTGGTCTTGAAAGAGATATCCAGGTTACGGATATCAAGGATGGTTTTCGGTGTCTCGCTCATATCCGCAGCCTCCTTACATGTCTTCCAGCTTGGGAGCAAGCGCTTCCCGGAGGCCGTCGCCGATAAAGTTGAAGCCCAGCATCAGGAGCGCCAGCACGATAATCGGCGGCAGGATCTGATACGGAAGGGTGGTGATATTGTTGAAACCGTCCTCGATCAGCGTGCCGACCGAACACTGGGGCAGTGCGATGCCGACCCCGACAAAGCTGAGAAATGCCTCGGTAAAGATCGCCGTCGGAATGGAGAACATGACCTGCGTGATGATCGGCCCGATCGTATTGGGCAGGATCTCCCGGAAAATGATATGCCCGCTGCGCGCGCCCAGTGTCCGGCTGGCCAGCACATATTCCTGTTCCTTCGTTTTCAGCATTTCCGCCCGGGCGATCTTGCTCATGCCGATCCACTCGGTCAGCAGCAGTGCCACGATCACCAGCCCCATACCCTTGGCCATAAAGATTGCCAGCACGGAAACGATGACCAGCCGCGGAACGCTGTTGGCGATTTCCACAAACCGCTGCATGATAATGTCCGTCTTGCCCCCGAAGTATCCCGAGATCAGGCCGTAGCTCATTCCGATGATCATGTCAATGAAAATCGTTACAAAAGCAATCAGCAGGGATACCCGCGCGCCGTACCAGGTTCTCGTCCAGAGATCCCGGCCCATATCATCCGTTCCGAAAAGGAACGTGTATTCGCTGAAGTTTCCTTCCGGCTCTTCCCCCGTAAACAGCTTGTGCAGTGCGGGGATCTGCGGTTCGATCCCCTTGGCCACGACACGCTTGTTGTTCGCGTTCCGGTACTGGACGATGTCACGGTACCCGAATTCATTCATGGAAGGCCCGATGATTGCAAAGATGATGATCAGCGTGATAATGACAAGGCCGATGACTGCCCGCCGGTTTTTGAAGAAATGGATCAGGACGCCCTTCCAGTAGCTCTGGGAGGCAAAGTTGGTATCCGTGAACAGATCCCGGCGCGGCAAAAAAGCAAAGTCCTCCTTGACCGGTGTATATTCCTTCTGCATACGTCAAGCCTCCTTTCCTCTTGCGGACACACGGATCCGGGGATCCAGCACCCCGTAGAGCAAATCCACAACCAGCATGATTCCGATGTACAGCGCGGAATACAGGATGCCCAGCGCAAGCACATAGTTGTAATCAATTCCTTCCCCGGCAATCGCGTCCACCATCAGTTTGCCGATGCCGTTGATCCCGTAGATCTTCTCCACGACCAGCGCGCCGGTCAGCAGGTCCACAACCAGGGGTGCGAGCACTGTAACGATCGGGATCAGCGCGTTCCGCAGCACATGCCGCCGGACCAGTTTTCCCCCGTACAGGCCTTTGGATTCCGCCAGCCGCACATAGTCGCTGTCAAACACTTCCACCATCTCATTCCGGGTAAACCGGGCGATGGTGGACATGGTGAACAGGCTCAGGGAAAGCGATGGAATCACCGAGGAGAACAGGAACTGGTTCTGGTCAAAGAAGTAAGGGAAAAACGGGATTTTAAAGGAGAAGAAATACTGCAGGAAGATCAGGAACACATAGCTGGGAACACAGACTCCCAGGATGGAGAACACCGTGCAGAATCCGTCCAGGAATTTCCCCTTGTGGAGTGCCGCGGTGATTCCCAGCAGCAGGCCGATCATCGTACCGATCAGGATGGCGATTCCGCCGATCCGGAAGGAGTTGGAAATGGCCGTGGAAAGCACCGTGCTGATCGGAGCCCCGTTATACAGCGAGGTTCCTTTTCCGAAGTCTCCCCGGAGCACATTGGACATATAGCGTCCGAACTGTACCAGGATCGGATCGTCCAGCCCCATCTCCGCCCGCTTGTTGGCAATCTGCTCCGCGTTCATCCGTTCAGAAGGGAACGGATTGCCGGGCATGATCCGGACCAGCACAAACAGGAGGAAGGTAATGATCAGCAGCGTCAGCAGCGCCATACCGACCCGTTTCAGCGTATACTTGAGCATATCATTCAGCATTCCTTTTTTTCAGGATAAACAGGCAAAAGGAAAACGGAGCGGTCAGGATGCCTGGCCGCTCCGTGAAGGATCAGTTACTTGATTGTAACATCCTTGTATACACGGTTCAGTGCAACGGGATGGAAATCAATTCCTTCCACGCCGGCGGTGATCAGGTTGGCATTGGCCTTGGTGTACAGCGGAGCGATGACCGCTTCCTGCATCACGATGGTTTCCGCCTTGAACATGGCTTCCCAGCGGGCGTCATAATCAGTGATGTAGGCGCCGGTGGTGCAGTCCGCAATCAGCTGGTCGTATTCCGCGTTGCTCCAGAAACCGTAGTTGTTGGAGTTGTTGGTAATCCACATTCCCAGGTAGGTCATGGGATCGGCGTAGTCCGGACCCCAGCGGGTCAGGGCGATGTCGTAGTTGTCGTTCTGCATCTTGTCCAGGCGTTCCGCCTTGGTCATGCTCTGCAGGTTGATTTCCACGCCGGGCAGCGCGTCTTCAACGTCTTCCTTGATAGCCTGGGCAACCTTCTGGACTTCATCGCCCTCGTTGTTGCCGTAGATCATGGTGAAGGAGAAGGAATCAACCCCCAGCTCCTGCTTTGCGGCTTCCAGGTATTCGGCAGCCTTATCGGGATCATAGCCGACATAGTCCGTGAAAGCATCCTGGTCAGCGGAGAAATCAGCGCCGGTCGTGCTGCTGGCGGCGAACTGCGGCGGAACCGCGGTGAAGGTGGCCAGGGAGCCGTCCATCACATAGTTGTCAACCAGGTTGTCCCGGTCGATGGCATTGCTGATGGCCAGGCGCAGGTTGGTATTTGCCAGCATGCCGCCCTGGGCATTCTTCTCGGTCTGGCTGAAGGACAGGTACCACATGTATCCGGCACCGGTCACCTTCAGGTTCTGGGACAGCTCCGCGTCCTTTTCGGCGGCCGCGACCTGGTTGCCGGAGATCATGACAACGTCCAGGGTCTTGTTCCGGAACGCGGTCAGGGCGTTGTCGGAGGAGCCGACGACCTGGTAGTTGATCCCGGCCAGCTGCACGCGGTCGGCGTCCCAGTAATCGGGATTCTTCTTCACGGACAGGCTCGCCGTACCGGGGGTGTAGCTTTCCAGTACGAAGGCGCCGTTGCTCAGGAAGGTTTCCGGGCTGGTGCCGTAGGTGCCTTCCGCCAGGCTGTTGTAGAATTCCTCATTGATCGGATAGAAAGTGGGGAAATACATCAGGCTCGGGAAGAAGGAAACGGGAACGTTCAGTTCCACCACCAGCGTCTTGTCGTCCGCGGCGTTCACGCCCAGGGTGGTCAGGTCCGCTTCCTGCCCGCTGATGATCTCAGCAGCGCCTTTGATATTGCCGATTTCATCCAGCATGTAGGCATATTCGCCGGCTTCCTTCGCAATCCGGCGCCATGCGAAAACGAAGTCCGCGGCAGTCACAGGCGTGCCGTTGGACCACTTCGCGTCCCGCAGGTGGAAAGTATAAACGGTGCCGTCATCGCTCAGGTCAAAGCTCTCGGCGAGGGCGGGAACCGCCGCGCCGTCCTTGTCCATCTGGGTCAGGCCGTCGATACAGTCAGCAATTACTTCGAAGGAGTCGCCGTCCGTGGCCAGGTTGGTGTCCAGAGACATGACGTTCGTTCCCAGCATGACGCCCAGGTAGCGGGCGTCATCGGCGGAAGCCGTGAGTACGCACGCCAGAAGCAGCGCAGCAGCCAGAAGCATTGCGGTCAGCTTTTTCATGAAATTCACTCTCCTATTCTCTTTTGACGGTTCTCTCCGTCAGCTTTGGTTATTTTACCCTGTCCGGTCCCCCAAGTAAACGGAAAAACAATTTTCGAACACTCCGCGGCAGTGAAAAAAGGGCGGTGCTCCCGCACCGCCCCTGGTGTTTCCGGAATATGTCAGGATCAGACAATTCCCTGCGCCTGCATGGCGTCCACAACCTTCTCGAAGCCGGCGATGTTCGCGCCGACCACGTAGTTGCCTTCGAAGCCGTACTTCTTGGCAGCGTTGTCGATGTTGTGGTAGATGTTGGCCATGATGCCCTGCAGCTTCTGGTCAACTTCCTCGAAACTCCAGCTCAGCCGTTCGCTGTTCTGGCTCATTTCCAGGGCGGAGGTGGCCACGCCGCCGGCGTTGGCAGCCTTGCCGGGCAGGAAGATAACGCCCTTCTCCTGCAGGTAATCGGTTGCTTCCTGGGTGGTGGGCATGTTCGCGCCTTCCGCAACGACTTTCACGCCGTTGGCAACCAGGGCCTTCGCGTCGTCCAGGTTCAGTTCGTTCTGAGTGGCGCAGGGCAGCGCGATATCCGCCTTCACGGACCACACGCCGCGGCCTTCATGATACTCGGCATTGGGACGGTAGTTCTTGTACTCGCTCAGGCGGGCGCGCTTAACTTCCTTGATCTCCTTCAGGGCAGCCAGGTCGATGCCTTCCGGATCGTACACCCAGCCGGTGGAGTCGGAGCAGGTCACGGGCTTGCCGCCCAGCTGGTAGCACTTCTCGATGGCGTAGGTCGCCACGTTGCCGGCGCCGGAAACGATGCAGGTCTTGCCTTCCAGGCTGTCGCCATGGCACTTCAGCATTTCCTGCACGATGTAGAGCAGGCCGTAGCCGGTCGCTTCCTTCCGGGCCAGGGAGCCGCCGTAGTTCAGTCCCTTGCCGGTCAGCACGCCTTCATACAGGCCGCGGATCCGCTTGTACTGTCCGAACATATAACCGATCTCACGGGCGCCGGTGCCGATATCGCCGGCAGGCACATCCGTGTCAGCCCCGATGTACTTGCACAGTTCGGTCATAAAGCTCTGGCAGAAGGCCATCACTTCACGGTCGCTCTTGCCCTTGGGGTCGAAGTCGGAACCGCCCTTGCCGCCGCCGATGGGCAGGCCGGTCAGGGAGTTCTTGAAGATCTGTTCAAAGCCCAGGAACTTGATGATTCCCAGATTAACGGAGGGATGCAGCCGGAGGCCTCCCTTGTACGGTCCGATCGCGCTGTTGAACTGCACACGGTAGCCGGTGTTTACCTGAACCTGTCCCTTGTCATCCACCCAGGATACACGGAACTTCAGCTGGCGTTCGGGGTTCACGATACGCTCCAGCACCGCGTCCTTGCGGAACTTTTCCTCATTGGCATCCACCACGGGACGCAGGGAATTCAGCACTTCCTTGACCGCCTGATGGAATTCAGGCTCGTTGGGGTTCTCTTTCACAACCCGTTCAATGACCTCGTCTACGTAAGACATGACTGTTTCCTCCCCGTATGATGTGTTTTGTTCTGTATGAAAGAACAAAACGCCTTTAACACACATAAGAGTTAAAGACGCCTTTGCCTTTACGCGAGCAATTCTATTCCCGGAAACCGGCCATTGTCAATGCGTGCGCTGCATTATTCATGTTTTTTGGCGATCCCCTTCCGGATCATTTCCGGCAGGTCTGCCAGCGCTGTGATCACGCCGTCCGGGCTGTCTGTTTCCCCGAAACCGTAGGATGCGTGGATGAAAGGGATTCCGGCCGCCCTGGCTGCTTCCTGGTCTTTCCGCGTGTCGCCCACATAGACAGCTTTCCGGTATCCGTTCCGTTCCATGACCAGGCGGATGTTCTCCCCCTTGGTCAACCCGGTCCGTTCCCACTCCTCGTAGTCAAGGAACAGACCTCCCAGTCCGGAGCTGTTCAGGAAGGCTTCCACATATCCCCGCTGACAGTTGCTGACAACCGCCAGTTCGTATCCCATGTCCCGCAGTTCCTCCAGCGTTTCCCGCAGCCGCGGATACAGCTGTCCCGGATGGCTGTACAGGTATTCCACCTCATGCCGGCAGCACTCGTCAAATACCGCATCCCGGATCTCTGTCTTCATCCTGTGCTGCAGCGTTTCGCTGATCTCCTTCATGGTCAGGCCCATCACCCCGTGGATGTCGTCCGCTGTCAGCAGCGGAAGCACCGGAGCCTCTTTCCGGAACACTTCGTTCCAGGATTCAGCCACCGCCTGTGCCGAATCCCACAGCGTCCCGTCCAGGTCAAACATAATCAGCAGGTCTTTTGTCATGATCTTCTCTCCGCTTTATGGTAAATAGAGCACCTGTCAATGGTGAGCTGAATCACACGCATACAAGAATATTTATATTGCGGATTGTGTTGTCTGCAATGGAATCATTCACCGAATACGCATGCTTCTCCAGGTCTCCGCATACCGCCTGGGTGATCCCCTGTTCCTGCAACCGGTCAATCACATCCGACGCGATTCCCTCCATGCAGAAGTACTTGTCCTCCGCGATCCCCGGCCCGTTTTCTGTGGTCAGCAGCCATTCCAGGGACCGTGCCGCGTCCTCGCCGCCCGGAAGCTCCTTCAGAGCGCGGAAGCTCCATTTGTAGTACGGCCGGACCTTCTTCTCCAGCAGGAACAGCGTACTCATCGTATGGTTCACAAACTCTCCCGCCGCCAGCTGTGCCGCTCCGGTTTCCCCGTGTTTCAGGCACCGCCGGTAATTGTACTGCCCGCTCTGGGCCATCATCAGCAGGTGTCCGGCCAGCCGCTTCCGGCGGATATCCTCCGGCATGTCCCGCAGGATCTCCCTGCTCCGGGTCATCTCCCCTGCGTCATCCCGGAAGATCTTCCCGTTCACAGCCTCCGCCAGTGCCCAGTCCGGCAGCCGGAGCCAGTCCTCCGCCGTCATTTCTTCCGGAACGCACCCGAGCTTTTCACGGAAATACTCCCTGCGCCGGAAGACCCCGTGGCGCTGTCCGCCTGCCGGACCCATTTTCTGCCGGGAATATCCCTCAAATTCCGCCGGCAGCTTCGCGTATGCCCGTTCCAGCCGGAATGCTGTCCTGCGGTCCAGGATCTCCTCTTCCGGGAGGAACAGGCAGAATTCCGGTCCGAAATCATGGTCGGCGGATACCTCGTCGTCATAGCCGTAGCATTCCGATCCGCTGCCCGTGAGCCCGACGGCAATCCGTCCTTCCCATTCCGGGAACTGTTCCCGGATCATGCTTTCCCCGAAAGCCCGGTAATATTTCTCTGACAGTTCAAGTCCCTTCACGGATTTCCTCCACCCGTTTCCTCAGTTCCGATTCCTCGGCAAAGTATCCGTAATGCCCGAAGACCGGCGCGCATTTCTCGCACACGAAAGCGTAATACCCGTTCCGCGGAAGATCCGGTGTATCCAGCAGTTCCGCCGCCCGGTCCAGGTACTCCCCGGTATACTCCGCCGCTTCTTCCGGTCCGAGCTCTGCCTCCAGCGCGTCTGCCATATTCAGCCAGGTGATTGCCTGCTCCGGCTCCCCGTGTTCCTGTTGTTCCATCACCCGCAGGGCTTTCAGGAACATCTCTTTTGCTTCCGTCCACCGGCCGCAGGAGGTCAGTGCCAGCGCCATATTGTTGTACAGTCCTCCCAGCCGTCCGTCATTTTCCGGCAGGTTCTTTTCATAGTTTTCCCGCGCTTTTTCGAAATAGTCCAGGCCTCCCACAGGATCCCCGAACGCTTCGCGCACCGTCCCGGCATTCACCCAGGTAGTTCCGGCGGTCACGGTTTCCTCCATCTGCAGGTCGCTGACCAGTGTGTCCGCCGTCTTTGCGTGAAAAAACGCTTCTTCCTTTCTGCCCTGCTTGCGGTAAAAACCCATCAGCTCATTGTGCAGCATCAGCTGTCCCCGCCGGTCCCGGTTCATTTCCGCTTCCGCAAGCCAGTATTTCAGGTGCCGTTCCGCACCTGTCCAGTCCGATGCGTCCTCATATTCCAGCAGCTTCCGCTGGATCCGGTCAATGGGCACCGGCCGCGGGGATTCGGTTTCCCCGGGCTTCCCGCACAGCGGGCATGCCGGATCGATATAGTCTTCCCGTTCCAGTTTCACAGTTTTCTTCTCCTGTGTGCAGCTTGTATTTGGCCCCCGGGCACAGCGCCGCCCGGAATAAAGAAAGGAGCCGGCGGCTCCTTATTCCCTTGCTTCCCGGATCGCCCGGACAAATTCCCGGCTCCGTTCCTCCTTCGGCGCTGCAAAGAATTCTTTCGACGGTCCGCTCTCAATTACCTTCCCGCCGTCCATAAACAGTACCTGGCTGCTGACGTTCCGTGCAAAATCCATTTCGTGGGTCACAACCAGCATGGTCATTCCGTCCTCCGCCAGCTGCCGCATCACGGCCAGCACCTCGCCGATCAGTTCCGGATCCAGCGCGCTGGTAGGCTCATCAAAATAAATGATCTCCGGTTCCATTGCCAACGCCCGGGCAATGGCGACCCGCTGCTGCTGCCCGCCGGAAAGCTGGCTGGGATAGCTTTTTAGCCTTTCTGCCATTCCGACCTTTTCCAGTGCCTTCATAGCCCGTTCCCCAGCTTCGTCCTTCCGCATGCCCATGCCGGATGTCAGTCCGAGGGTCACATTCTGCAGCACAGTCTTGTTCAGGAACAGGTTGTAGTTCTGGAACACGAAAGCCGTTTTCTTCCGGATCCTGGCGATTTCCGCCTTTCTGGCCGCGCGCAGGTCAAACTGCTCCCCGTCAAACACCATGGTTCCGCTGTCTGCCCGCTCCAGGAAATTCAGGCATCGCAGGAACGTGGTCTTCCCGGACCCGCTGGGTCCCAGGATGGCCGTTACGTCTCCCTTTTCCACGTTCAGGCTGATCCCGTCCAGCACAGTATGCCCGTCAAAGGCTTTCTTTACATCCCGGATTTCCAGCATCATGCGCGCGCACCTCCGTAACTGCCGAGTTTTTTCTCGCCCCGGTGCTGCAGCCAGGTCAGGATCGTGCAGAAAATCAGGTAAATCAGCGCCGCTTCCACATACAGTGCCAGCGGTTCATATACCCGTCCGTTGATCACCTGCGCCTGCCGGAACAGTTCCATCACCGTGATGGTCGCGGCCATGGAAGTTTCCTTCAGCATGGAAATCATGGAATTGGACAGGGCCGGAAATGCGGTGCGCATTGCCTGGGGCAGCACGACATGCCACATGATCTTCGGCCAGGTCATCCCCACGCAGTAGCCGGCTTCCAGCTGGCCCTTGCTCACGCTTTCCAGCGTTCCGCGGATGGTTTCCGCCATATACGCGGCTTCGTTCAGGCCAAGCACAATCACCGCCGCCGGAAAGGCGTCCAGCATAATGCCCACCTTCGGCAGCCCGTAAAACACAATGTACAGCTGCACCAGCAGCGGTGTGCCCCGGACGATCCAGATATAAAAACGGCAAATCTGGCGGAGTCCCTTGACCCCGGCATACTGGATCATAGCCACCCCCAGTGCGACCACCAGCGCGAGCGCGAAGCTCAGGACGGTCAGCGGAATGGTGACCTTGATCCCGTATTCCAGCATTTTCGGAAAGGAATCCGTCAGGATATCCCAGAGTCTTTCTGTCATTTCTCTCACCTGTATGGAGCACAGTCTGCCGGAACACGGAATTTCATTTCATCCTCTCCGCGTCCGGCAGACTGTTCCGGTTGCTTATTTGCCTTCCACCGTCAGATCCCGGCCGAAGTATTTCATGCTCAGTTCAGCCAGCTTTCCATTCTGCCGTGCTTCCTCCAGGATCCGGTCAATTTCCGCCTTCAGGGTTGCTGTTCCTTCACCCTTCTGCATGGGGATCGCCACCGGCTCACCCGCGACGCTCAGCACGACCTTGATCGCTGCCTCCGGATGCTCCGCCAGGTAGGCGTCCACAGAATCCTTTGCGTTCAGCGTGGCGTCCACCCGTCCCTGCTGCAGCATTTCCATGGTTTCGCCCAGGGTATCCACGTAGACCACTTCGGCACCTGCCGCTTCCGAGCGCATGGCATAGGTCGAGTTGGGGGAGTTGGCGGTCTTCTTTCCCTTCAGGTCCTCCAGAGACTTGATCTCCTCGTTGTCCGCGCCGACAACCAGTACCATTTCCGTGTAAACGTAGGGGGTGCTGAAATTGTAGGCTTCCGCACGTTTTTCCGTATAACCGACGCCGTTGCAGGCAATGTCGAACCGCCCGGAGTCCACGCCAGCCAGGATACCGTCCCAGGCGGTTTCCTTGTATTCCGGCTTCACGCCCAGCCCGTCAGCGATCAGGGCGCCGACTTCCACATCGAAACCGGTCAGCGCGCCGCTCTCATCGTGATAGGTCCAGGGCTGCCATGCGCCTTCCATGGCGATCGTCAGAGTTCCGCGCGCCCTGATCTGTTCCAGCGCGTCACCGGCCGGTTCGCCTTCCGGGGCAGCTGTAACTTCCGGCTCCTTCACTTCTTCGCCGGGCTTTGTCAGCAGGGCCCAGGCCACTGCAATCGCGATAATCAGCACCGCGCAGATTCCGATGACCAGCCATTTTCTGTTATTCATTCTTTATTTCCTCCAGTTTCCGTTTTACTGCATTGCGTCCAGCAGCCGGTGAAGCAGTGTGTACAGCTGTATCGCGTCTTCCTGCTTCATCGTCATGCATTTCCCTACTTTTTCCGGAATCCCTTTCAGTTCTTCCCGCATGGCCCAGCCGGCGTCCGTCAGCGATACATATACAACGCGTTCATCCGCCTTGCAGCGGCAGCGGCTGATCCATCCGCTTTCTTCCATCTTTTTCAGGAGAGGCGTCAATGTGCCGCAGTCCAGGTACAGCCGTTTGCCCAGGCATCCTACTTTCGCCTTTCCTTCTTCTTTTTCCCAGAGGGCCAGGAACACGATGTACTGGGTATACGTCAGCCCATAGGGTTTCAGCAGCGGATTGTATTCATTCACAACTTTGCGCGCTGCCGCGTACAGCGGAAAGCACAGCTGGTTGTCCAGCAGCAGCTGTTCGTATTTCCCCGGTTCCCTGTTCAGCTCACTCATCTTCTTTTTCCTCTCAGGACTCTTTTCACACAGCGCTTTACAGATTGCCTTCAATCCAGGCCTTCATGGCCGGGCCGGGCCGGAAGCCCAGGGAATGATCCACCACTTTGCCGTTCTTCAGGATCAGAACAGTGGGAACGGAACTGATACCGAAGCCTGCCGCCAGGGCGCTGTCGTCATCCACGTCCACATTGTAGAAATTTGCCTTCCCCGCCAGTTCCTCGGAGATTTCCTCCAGCACCGGCGCCAGCATCCTGCACGGACCGCACCAGGTCGCGGAAAAGTCCACAACCGCCACCGCGTCCTTCACCACTTTGGTCTGGAAATCCTGTTCGTTGATCTTGGTAATCATTTTTCTTTCCTCCTTTTTGAATCAATATATGCTGCCGCACTGATTGCGGCGATGTTGCCTTCTCCGGCGGCTTTCACGTACTGGTACGGTGTTCCGGTCAGATCCCCGCAGGCAAACACGCCCGGCAGGTTGGTTTCCATTTTCCGGTTCACCCGTACGTGCGCGCCTTCCGTTTCCAGTCCCGGCACCAGGGTGTCCGGCGCCACGGCTTCCCGCAGGATGAATACCCCGTCCGCGGGATAGGACCCGTTCTCTGTCCGGACGATCCGTTTCCCGTCCTCCTGTTCGATCCCGGCAACCTTCTCCCGGATGACCCGCACCGTATCCGGCAGCGATGTTTCCTCCCGGTAAGTCGGGAAATATGTCACCGTTTCGCACACCTCGCTCAGGAAAGCGGCTTCCGCCTCCTCCCGGGGACTGTAGCCGATGACGGCCGCGGTTTTTCCCCGGTACAGCGGCGCGTCGCACGTGGCGCAGTAGCTGACGCCCCGGCCCAGCAGTTCCTTCTCTCCCGGCAGGGGATTCGCCTGTACCACGCCGGTCGCCAGGATCACCGTTTCCGCTTCGATCATATCCTCCCCGATCTGCAGGGCGAAATAATCTCCCATGGCGTAAACGGCGCCGACGCGTTCCTCCGTGATCCCGATATCCATGCTGTCCAGGTGCTTCCGGAATGCCTCCGCCAGGTCTTCTCCCTTCACGGCCGGCAGTCCGGGATAGTTCCGGATCTCATGGGCTTTTGCCACCTTCTCACTCATCTGCCGGCTGCCCAGCAGGAGGATGGACTTGTTCCGGTTCTTCGCCGTCAACGCGGCGGATACCCCGGCCGGACCGGTGCCGATAATCGCGATATCAACCCTTTCCGTTTCTTCCAGCCCCTTTCCGTTTCCGCAACTTCTTTTGTCGCAGAATCTTTTTGCAAATTATATTTTACTCAATATAATTGGGTTGTCAATGGGGAAATGAAAAAAGATTTCTCCTGTCCCGCCGGCCGCGGCCGTATTCCCAAAAGTTTCCTTATTTATCCGTCTTCCCGTTTCCGCAGGTGGAAAAGCCGTCTTTTCTCCGCCGTTTCCCCGGGCCACGCAAAGTGTTCCAGATGATCCACGGTAAAGAAAGGGGCAAAAATCCGTTCCCATTCTTCATCACTCCGGGAAACAAGCCGGAGCACCCCGTCAGCATACAGCTTGCAGCCATCCTCCAGTTCAGTTCCCCGCTGTGCGGCCGTTTCCGGAGACATGTAAAAGTTCAGCCCGATGATCACCGCGGCGTCCCGGACAGCAACCCTGGCCAGTTCCCGGAGAATATCCTCCGCTGTTTCCGGGGGCACCACATCCAGTACATTGGAACAGACGATCCCGTCGTATGTCCCTGCCGGAACGCTCTTCAGCCAGTCCTCATGAATGACTTCAGCATGTACCTGTTCTTCCGCCCCACAGACGGATGCGTAGAATTCCGCCGACCGGACCGCGCCGGGCGCCATGTCCGCAGCCGTCACATCCGGGCAGCCGCTCTTTGCTGCGATAATACCGGCCCATCCGTTGCCGCATCCATAATCCAGTACTTTCTTCCGGTCCGCGAGGGAAGCAGCCGCCCGGAAAAGTTTCTCCGAGGGAGCCATTTCTTTCCAGATTTCCGCTCCTTCCTGCCGTGCCCCTTCCCGGTCCTCATCAGTCAGGCTTAATACCTTGTCCCAGAAGTCAACCAGGTTCCGGTTATCCTGCAGTGTTTTTTCGTTCATCTTTTCTGTCCTCCGTTTCATCCCGGGTTTGCCGGTCCTCAGCCTTCCCCTTCCAGCAGGTCCTGTATGATGATTTCCGGAGACAGCGGCGTCCAGTGCCCGGGCATGCAGATCTCCGGATGGATCTTTCGGATGGTTTCCGCCAGTTTCCCGGCCAGCACAGGATCCATTTCCCAGTCCGGGAATCTTCCTCCGCTGCAGTCGCCCAGGATCAGCGTCTTTTCCCCGGGAACCTCAACCAGGGTGGAATCATCCGTGTGCGGAGCCTCCGCCTGGAAGATCCGCACAGGGCAGTTGCCCGTGTCCAGGAGCATTTCTCCCCGGTAGACCAGGTCGGCCGGTGTGACAATCACCGGTTTGCCGTCACAGTATTCCCGGACGATCGTCTCATGCATCGCAAGGAAGAAGCCGGTTCCTTCCTTTTCGATCCTCCCGCGGAACTCCTCCAGATAGCGGTTCGTCTGTTCATTGGCCAGGGTGAGTCCGTGCACCGCGTGCATCCCGAAGGTATGGTCCCAGTGCCAGTGCGTCAGCACCGTAAGCTCCGGCAGCGGCAGCCCGGCTTTCTCCAGTTCACGGTAAAAAGCCCTTGTATGGTCCTCCGAGTGTCCCGCGTCCACCGCCAGGCTCCAGCGGTCTCCGAGGATATAGCTGAGATTCGGGCGGTCCCTTTCTTCTTCGTAGGGATAAACCCAGACCCTTTCTGTGATTCTCTCCAGTCCCATTTTACTTTTCTTTCCTCATCCTTCATTCGTTTTATCCGTCCGCAGCCCGGCAGTTCTTTTTCCCGGATTGGGAATGCGGACATAGTATTTGCTTTCATCTTCGGCAACGATCCTGCCGCCGTTTTTCATCATCACGCGCAGGGATGCCGGGTTGTCCCGGTTCACACGCAGGTAAAACTCATCTTCCGGAACGATCTCCCGGGCGATTTCCAGTGTCAGGCGCAGGCCTTCCGTGCCGTATCCTTTCCCGCGGAATTCCTTTCCGATCCCGTAGCCAATGTGTCCCGCGCCGGTGCGCAGGGACTCGCACAGATGGTGGCGGATCCTGAAATGGCCGACAATCCGGTCGTCATCCCAGAGGAACAGGAAGGTTTCCGGAACATACCCTTCCGGCAGGTTCCTCCCTTCCGCAAACCGGATCATCTGCGGAATGGCCTTGTTCTCAAAATCCTCCCTGGAGACCTGGTACCATTCGTTGGTCAGGCCGTTCTCGTCCGCCGGCATTTCCCGCACGAACCGCCATTCCTTTTCCAGGTCTTCATAGTTCACGTTTTTCATATAAAGCATTTATCTGTCCCCCGTAATCCTCCCGAGCATATAGCCGGCATATTCCTGTGCCGTCTCCCGGTCATACTGCACGTCGCCTTCGCCTGTATAATCGTCCAGCGCAGCCCGGAGCAGCGGATGATACTTCTCCGGCAGATGGCCCAGTCCCCATTCTCCGCCTTCCGTTTTGGAAAGGATTTTCCCTTCCGTCCGGTATGCGAGCGTTCTTGCCAGGTTCAGCGTATGGTACATTGTGTTCCTGGCAATCTCTTCCCGCGCGTTCCCGATATCGTCGCTGATGGAATCCAGGTAATCCTCCGCGGGTACTTCCCCGAAAACCTCCCCGATCTGCCGCCCGGCCAGGCATCTGCCCCGGTGGCGGATCACGGTAAAATGCGCGGCCAGATCCTTGTCCGTCCCATTCATTTTCCGGATATAATCCTCCGGATCCCGCCGGTACCACTCCTGGTGCATGGCGGAAAAATGCAGTTCAAACGGCGTCGGATACACAAACGGATTGCAGGCATCCCTGCGGACGATACTCATCTCGATTCCCGAATGCCCCGCGTCCTTTCCGGACAGGAGCGCGTGGATTTCCATGACCATATCCATGTATGCCCGCTTGCAGTCGTCATCAGGGCTCTCCCCGGTCACGACGATCAGGTCCAGGTCGCTTTTTGCCGGATTGTAGCAGCCCATTGCCGCAGAACCGTGAAGATAGACCCCGACCAGGTTCTCCCCGAGGATCTCCGCGGAACGTTCCACAAACCATTCAGCCAGTTTTATCACAGTGTATTACCGCCTTCATTCTGCAGTTCCGCAGCCGCTTCGATATGCGCGTCCGGGGCCTGCATCGCGTTCCAGCACAGGGCAGCTCCTTCAAAGCCGCGGTCCCGGATCGCAGCCAGCGATTCCCGGATATATCCGGCGTCTGTCCGGACGAGTTCCTCGTTGTAGTTGATCTCGATCCCCGGATACTTTTCACAGGCGACGCGCCCGACCGCCTCAAGCTGGGTTTCGAGGAATGCTTTGTCCATGGAGAATTTCGGCCGCCCCTGCGCGCCCGGCGCGGTTTTCTCAAACAGCGCATACTCATAGCCGATTCCGGCAGGCGCTTCCGTCCTCCGGTACAGCATGGGCTTGATGAAATCCGCGTCTTTCGTAATCAGCGAATAGTTCTGGCCGACAAACCTGCTGACAGCGGGAGCAAACAGATCCAGTCCGACCGCCAGGCCTTTTCCTTTGAAATACCGGCAGGTTTCCGTGACGGCGTCGGCAATGATCTTTTCCTTTGCCTCAAAGAAGCGCTGCGCCGCTGCGTTCTTCAGCCTGAACTCCCCGTCCGGCGGAAAGGAATCCATATCGAAAAAGGAATCCTTCTTCAGCACGTACAGTTTCGCAACTTCATCGAGATCCACGCCTCTTTCCAGGAAAGCTTTCCGGCACTTTTCGCATCCGCAGCTCAGCACGCCGGATACGCCCGCGAAAAAGGACTGGCTCCGGATCCTGTCGAGGAATACTCCGTCAAAGCCGCAGCCGGAAAAATACTTCCCGTAAATCTCCCTGACCGCCTGGAGGTTGCGGCCGGAGGACGGACAGTCAAAGACAAATCCTTCCTCTTCCGCCGTGTCGGGCGGGAAAATCTTTTCCCCGAAAACATCCAGCGTCCCGTCTGTTTCCGTCTCCCTGTTCACTTCTGAAAAGACCGGAAGCCAGAGCAGCATCTGTATGCCTTTCCCGTGCAGGAAAGCTCCGGCTTCCCTGTAAACGGCAGGGTCTGTATTCCAGCCGATAATCACCTTGCCGACCGGGATCCGTGAAGAGATCTCCCCGATCCTCCGGATGATATCTTCGGTCCTGTCATGCACGGCATGCCAGGATCCGGTGTGAATCTGCAGTATGTATTTCATGGATGTTTCCGTTCCTGTTCTGTCGTTTTCAGGGGATCATCTTCAGCAGCTCACCGAAGTTCCTGATCGTATAATCCTGCCCGAAATCCTTTTCTTTTTCGTCCCGGTTGATGAGAACCGCTGTCGCTCCGGCATTCAGCGCGCATTCGACGTCCTTTTTTTCATCTCCGGCAAAGATCATTTCCGAAGTGCGGATCTTCATCTTCCCCGCAAGAATTTCCAGGCCCTTCCGGTTCGGTTTGCGGTACCCGGCGTCGTTGGATGTAAACGGGAAATCGATATAATCCAGCACTTCGGCGATATCCGCAAAGGCATATGAATTATCCATGCCGTAGGGAACATCCGAGAATGTTCCGGTCATGATTCCCTTTGCCTTCAGTGCTTTCAGCGTTTCCGGCACATCGTCGTACACCCTGACTTCCCTGCGGAAGAACGAATAGAAATCCCTTTTGATGCTCTCCTGGCATACCGTCGGAATATTCGTTCCGCCCAGGATCTCCCGGAAAATGGTATCCGATGATACTTCCCTTTCCCGCGGATGGATCCTCGTGTTGTACTTTGAAAGAACCTCTCCGATATGTGTATATTCCCGCTCCGTGATCTGCAGTCTGTTTTTCTCCGCGATGCTTTCAAAGGCAGGACGGTACAGCGCTGACCAGTTCAGCGGTATGGGATAATACGCAAGCGTCTGCCCGATATCAAATACAATCCCTTTGATTCTCATTTTCTCCTGCCTGTAAGTCCTGTTCCGCCGCAGAGTTGTGCCCCGGGGTCCCGGAAAACCGCCGACCCGCCGCAAATCGGACCCATTATACCATAGGGGAACGCAGAAAAACAGCATGGCGCCGCAGCAAAAAGCAGGCTCCTCCCGCCGCCCGCAGTTCCGTAAAAAGGGAGACGCGCAGATCTGTTGCGCGTCTCCCTTTTGTTTCACCGGTTTCCTGCGGAAGGATTACTTCCGGTACAGTGTAAAATGATTGATCCCGTCGCTGCTCCGGCCGGCATTGCAGGTCATCCCGCCGTTCATGGCGCCGAATTTGGCAGCCATCACAGCAAGCGCCAGTGTCGGGAAGCCGCCGTCATTCACAGGACTGTCGTCACGGACTTTAAACTCGAAGAAGTTCTGCTTCCCGTCGCTCAGGTCCGGTACTTCCGCAAGCCAGTCGCTGATGTGTTCCCAGCCGCTGCGCTCAAACACCTTTTCCGCGTCCGCGGGAATCTCATTCCCCATCGCCTGGTTGTCATCCTTCGCCGCCGCCATGATCAGGTCCTTTCCTTCCGGATTGTTATTGGTCATGGCATCCATGACGGTCTTCATGACATTGGCTTCTTCCCGGGCCATACTCTGTGCGATCTCTCCGCTCGCGTTTCGGATCTCCGTCAGCCAGTCGGCGAGCATCTCGTGTACCCTGGCGCTGATTTCCGTTTCCTGCGCGTCGTCCAGGCCAAATTCCTTCCACAGTTTCGGGTCTCCCATCCGTCCTTCCACGAAATCAGTAATCGTGCGAATCATATTCTGCATATCCATGGTTTCTTTGAGATACGATCTTTGTATTTTTCTGATCCGTTCCAGTTTCTGCTGATGCTCTTCGATCTTCCGTTCAAACGCTTCGGCGAGGCGGTCTTCGTTTTCCTCCAGGAGCGGCCGTATCTCCTCGATGGAAAAATCTGCCTGCTGCAGGTTCTTGATCTTCACGAACCGCATGGCCTGATCCTCCTCGTAGTACCGGTACCCGGTCCACTCATCCACCTTTGCGGGGGCCAGCAGTCCGATCCGGTCATAGTAGCGCAGGGTCTGGGTATTGCATCCGCAGAGCTTGGCGAATCCCTGAATGGTGATCATATCTCTCCTCCTCGGCTGTAGGCTATCATTGCACTTAAGTGCAAGGTCAAGCACTTTTTTTGCGATTTTCAAAAAATTTTTTTATGTTTCTTCAGCCTGCTTTTCCCGTCCTGTCAGCCGATCAGGAGTATTCTCCGAAGTCTCCCGGGATTCCTCCATGGAAACGAATCCTCTTCCGGAAACAATATGCTTTTGTGTCATCCCGCTCTTATTCCCGGGTGCGCCAGTAACCTCCGGAATCCCGGTCCAGCAGGTTTTCCGCGACCATATCCCGGCGGATCGTGCAAAAGTCATCGTGAAAATCCGCGATGATGATATTCACTTCCCTTTCCGAGTAGATCCGGTCGTATTCGAACGCGTCGGCGATCACCTCCAGGACAATGCGCTCCTTCTTTCGCTGGGACGGGATTGCTTTCAGCTTTCCGTATTCAAAAAACGCGTTGATTACTTTCTTCCGGTATTCGGCGTCACGCTTCGCCTGGATCTCCGCTTCGTCAGATTCCTCCTCGAGGATCTTCAGGATGCTCACCTCAAAGACTTTCCTGTTCAGCGAATACATCATGTAGTACTGGTTTTTGTAGGAAGTGACCGCGCCGGCGTCCGCGAGCTTTTTGAGATGGAAGGAAACCGTGGGAGCAGAGATCCCGAGCCTTTCTGCCAGGCGTTCAACATACATATCTTCGATGGCAAGCGATTTCAGGATCTGCAGCCGGGATTTGTCCGACAGGCATTTGAAAAGGCTGATCGCTTCGGATTCTGTCATGGCTCTTCCTCCCAGACCTGGTCGAAGTATTCCCTGATCTCTGCAGCTGCGTCCAGTTTGATCTTTTCGATCTGCATTCTGACTGCGTCGTCATGTTCCCGGGCTTTTTCATACGAAACTGCCCAGCCGGAAGGAATTGTCTCCAGCCTGTCCCTGAAAAAGCTGCGTACTGCCTTTGCGTCTCCCCGGCCGGCTTTCTCAGCCGCGGAAAGGACGGTCCGGAAAACATCAAAGATGTTTGCCCTGACTTTCTCGTTGACCGCCTCGTCTCCGCGCTCGTCTGCCTTCAGTGCTGTTCCGCGCTGTTCGCATCCGGCGATGCGCTCCGCAAAAAAGTCGTTCATTCTCTGTATATTCTGATGATTCATACTGATATCTCAACCTTTCCGTACCCGACCATATCAATATGGTCAGACGCTTCGTTTGTTCCTCCGAACATCGTGTTCGCGCCGATGGCGATATGGAATGTGCCGGCCATCTTTTCATCCAGGACAGTATACCCGCACAGGTCTGTAACGTTCGGGTTCATTCCCAGGCCAAGTTCGCAGACGGTACGGTTTTCCTTCGGCATCTCCGCAAATCGCCCGGCCAGCTCCGGGTTGCTGCTGCCGGTGATTTCACCGTTCCGGATCCAGATCGTGACATCCGGATATTTTACCCCGTCAAACCGAAGCGTATCAAAGAACACGCTGCCGTTCGTCCTGTCTTCCACCGGGGCAATATAGATCTCTCCGCAGGGAAGATCGCCGTCGCCCGCGTCTGTAAGCCATTCACGTCCCGTCAGTTCCAGATGAAGTACACATCCCTTGCCGGTCGATACCGCCACCTTTTCGGCGCCTTTGAATCTTTCGATCTCCTGCCCGCATTCTGCCGCAAGGCGGTCATAATCGATATCGTATGCGAGGTCCATTCGCCGGATGTACTCTTCGGGGTCCAGATCCGATTCGCGGGCGTTGGCCTCCGTCGGAATACGGATCTGTGTGAAGCGTTTGCATCCCATCAGCCTGCCGAAAAGGGTGGAAATATATTTCCGGTAGAGGTCCATCTGGGTTTCTTCCAGTGCAAATCCCAGGATCACCGGCTGGTACGCAAACACGTCAAGTACTGCGTCAAATTTCGAAAACAGTTCGAAATACTTATCATCAAAGCAACCAGCCTTTGCTGTAGAAAAAAGATCCCGGTTGACGGTCCGTGACTACTGCAAAAGCACGGGTGAAGCGCCGGCCGCCGCCACTGCCGCCACGAAGCGGTTTGCGATCTCCTTGTCCGCGTCTTCTCCCCAAAAATGAACAAGAATGAGCTCCCCTTCCGATACGCCGCTCGCCCTGACCATTCTGGAAATCGTTTCAAAATCCATATCATCACCTCCGGTTCGCGCATATAATATCATGGTCGAATCGGAATTGCAATACTATTTTGATATTTATCTAATTAGATGTCATCCCGGATAGGAGGTCAGCTGCCGTTTTTCCTTTGTTCCGGCTGCTTCCTTCCGGACGATCAGGCCGTACTCTTTGATCGAGTCCGGAATCACCTCCAGTCCGGTCTCTTCCCGGACTTCCCGGATCAGCGCGTCTTTCCCGCTTTCATCCCGGTCGATCCCGCCGCCCGAAAAAGCATAATAGTCATATTTCCGGCTGTGAACCATGGCGATCCTGCCGTCCCGGACGATAATGCCCCTGGCTGAAGGGCGGGTCCCGACCGTCCCGTCTTCCTTGTAATCCTTGTAATCGAAAACAAAAAGTGTCCTCATGGCAGGCTCCTTTTGCTCCGCTTGAACAGCCTGGCGCTCCAGAAGCTCATCCCTAATTCTTCGATATAGAAATGGAAAATCGCTTTCCAGTTTTTTGTCGCAGTGCTGAGCATCAGGTAATCCGCTTCGTCCGAGATCATATCTTCCGCATAATCAAAGAGTCGTTTCCCGATCCCCCGGCTGCGGTATTCGGGACGCACATAGATCTCTTCAATCTCAAAAAACGGCGTACCGTCCTTCATGATCGAGCTTGCCCTTTCCGATTTTTCCGTATGCCCGAACAGGTATCCGGTCACGGTTGTCCCTGCGCATGCCAGAAAGATACGGTTTCCGTCGATATCGGCCTTTTCGTTCTTCCGGTAGCCGTAAACGCTTGCTTCTTTTTCCCAGTCCTCCGACAAACGGATCAGTTCTTTCAGGACATCGTCCGTAAGGTCTGTTTCAAAAATCCGGATATCCTGCGTTTCAGACAGATTCATTGCTGTTCCTTTCTCCTTGCGGCAGGAGATTTGTTTCACCTCGTCCTGCATTGCTCCAGGAAGAAGCGGAAAATCAGGCTCCCGTCCTCCGTATCGTCCCGCTGATGCAGGAAACACATCCTTTCCGGATGCCACTGGACGCCCCAGACCGGCAGGGAATCATGTTCAATGGCTTCTATCACACCGTCTTCCATGTGCAGGACGGCATGCAGGCCTTTTCCCGGAAGTTCGATCCCCTGGTGATGGGAGGAATTGACGCGGAAATCGGAGCCGTAGATCCGGTAAAGGAAGGAATCCCGTTCAGCGTGCACCGGATGGACATTGTCTTCCCCCGACGGAAGGCTCATATGCTTTTCTGCGCCCGGAAGATGCTGGATCAGCGTGCCGCCGAATGCCACATTCAGCAGCTGATGTCCCCTGCAGATCCCCAGGACAGGCTTTCGGGCCTCCAGGAACCTGGCCAGCATGTCGAACTGGAGGGCGTCCTGGTCATCGTCGGTTATTTCCTGCGGAATCGGTTCCTTTCCGTATCGGGCCGGGTTTACATCGCAGCCGCCCGGCAGCAGCAGTCCGTCATACTGATCTGCGGAAAAGTCCCTTCCGGCTTCTCCGCGCGCTCCTGTCATAGTGAGTGCGTGGAGATAGTTGGTAACCGCCTGCGGCCTGTTGGTTGGAATTGCGATCCTGAGCATATTGTCCCCTTCCCTGTTTTCCCGGCTGGATGCCCTGCTGATCCGGATGATTTGTTATTTGCTCCCGGGTTTCCACGGCTTCGGCGTCAGCAGGGTTGTCCTGCCAATGTCCGGCAGCACGTCATAGACGGAGCACCCCATCTCTTTCTCAAAGGCCTCTTTGATTGCGAAGGCAGTCTCCCAGCCCCGGATATAATCCTCCATGATTCCGTATCTTCTTGTGACGTCTACGAATCGTTTTTCAAGGATCACAAATCCGTAATCGACAGCCAGGGAATCGCACAGCTGGATCAGCCTGTCATAATCGTCCGCTTCGCAGTTCATGATATAAGCCTTGATTGCCTTTTCCTGCTCGGTTTCCGGTTCATAGCCGAACTCGTCCCGCATGCGGAGATAGGAGTGCGTCATACAGATCCGTGCTGCCTCATCCCAGCCCTTTTGCATACAGTACTTATAACCTTCACAGATATGTGTCGGAATATCCACAATCCCGACCCTTCTGCCGATATCATGCAGCAGTCCGAGAATATATGCTTTTTCCGGATCCATCGACGGAACTTTTTCGGCAATCATTCTGGCCGCAATCCCCACATTGACCGAATGCCCCACCCAGGGGCCCGGATTCAGTTCCTCCGCAAGCTTCAGCTCGCGCATTGCTTCCTCTGCTGTCGGCAGCATTGGCTGGTTCCTCCGATATCTGTTTATGGTTTTGCTCCGTACAGGGGGATTATACCATGACTTTTGTCCAGACGGAAACCGGCGCGAACATCCCGGATGAAAGCCGGCCCGCGGCTTAGTCCTTCCGGATCTGTCTGATCGCATCGACAAGAGCGGGAATCGTTTCCTCAAAATCCACCCCGTACCAGGGATTTTCCGGATTCTTTTCTGTCTCTGCAATCGTCAGTGCCGTGTAGTCCGCGGCGATCTTCAATGCTTTCTTCCTGTCCGCGCCGTGCAGGAATGCGCCGGCCAGAGCACTGGAAAAAACGTCCCCGGTACCGTGATAGGCTGCCGGAACCCTGTCGTTCTGGTAGCTGAAGAATTCTTTCTTTTCCGCGTCATATCCCATCGCACCTGTTTTCCCGTCGCTCAGGGAAACACCGGTCAGGATCGGCACCTTTGTCCCGAGTTCCGCCAGGGCAAGCAGCAATTCCCGGATATACTCCTCCGTATACTGTTCCAGGTAGGGCAGGCCGGTCAGGAAAGCCGCTTCCGTGATATTGGGGTCGGCGATATCCGCAACTGCGCAGAGGTCCGCGTTTTTCCTTGCATAGTGTTCATTGAACGCGGGATACAGTTTTCCGTTATCGCCCATGGCCGGATCCACAAAGACAAGCGTCCGGTCATTCCGGAAAGTCTGTATGATCCCGATCACCGTATCGATTTCCTCCTCCGTGCCCAGATAGCCGGTATAGATCGCGTCGAAGGTGATCCCCTCCTCTTTCCAGTGATTCGTAATGGGGATCAGCTGATCGGAAAGATCCTTGCAGGTAAACCCTTTAAACAGGGTATGCGTACTGAGTACTGCCGTCGGCAGGATAACCGTTTCGATTCCCATGGAAGACAGAATCGGCAGCGCCACCGTCAGGGAGCATTTCCCGAAGCAGGAGATGTCCTGGATTGTAAGGATTCGTTTCATGGTCTTGTTCCTCCCGGAATTGCGTGTTCTTTTTCACGAACGCAGTATAAGGCAAAACTGGCTATATGAAAATAGCCAGTTTCGAAATATTGAATAATGCCAGTTTGTTGATACTGACTTCAGCCTCACTGAAACTCGATCCGGGCGTTCAGCGCCCGCAGGATCCGCTTTTTCTCTCTCATCACCGTCCGGGCAGAAAACTGGGTATAACCCGTTTCCCACAGGCAGAAGGCACTCAGGTTCAGGATAATGTAGGACAGAACGGTTTCCGTGGAATAACGGTTTGACAGTGAAATGCCGACCAGCAGCGCAACAATGCCGATTACGATCAGGGCCAGGGAGCGGTTGAAATAGTGTTTCAGGTATCGGTTCACTTTCACCATCTCTTCCCGGTAATGGGAAACGTATACTTCCCGGAAAGAGTCCTGGATCATGACATTGACCGGATCCGTGTAGATCAGCAGTGTCATCTCTGTACCCTTGTATTTTTCCACAAAGGCGTTGACTCGCTCATAAACGATGCTGTTCAGTTCCGAGTGCGGCAAAAGGACATGCGGATCAAACAGTTCTTCCTTCTTCAGCTTCAATACCAGCTCTGTCTCTTTCAGGGCGGCAAACCCGTTGACCGGATGGATGGCGTCTTCCGCCCGTCTCTTTTGCCTGAAACTCAGCATCTGATGTTCCTCTTCCTTCTTTGTTTGTTCCGGTTCATGTCTCCGGCCGGAGTCACGCTCTGTGCCCGCTTTGCCCTCAGGATTTCACATGGACATCCATCTGGGGGAACGGAATGGAAATACCGGAAGCATCCAGCGCCCGTTTTCCCTGATCCAGGAGGCGGAAGTTCACAGGCCAGTAATCGTCGGTTTTAACCCAGACCCTTACTGCAAAATCCAGGCTGCTGTCTGCGCATTTTGCAAGGACAATCTGCGGAGCCGGATCCGGCAGGATATCCTTTTCCTTTGCAACCAGCTCATTGAGGACACGGTAGACCTGGTCCAGGTCACTGCTGTAATCAACGGAAAAAGTAAGGTCCAGCCGTCTCGTTCCCTCCCGGGAGAAGTTGGTGATGGGCGTATTGGTCAGGCTGCCGTTGGGCAGGCTGAGCTGTTTGTTGTCCACGGTGATAAGTTCCGTGTAATAGGCGCCGACCATCTTCACAACGCCTTCATGTTCGCCGATCTTTACATACTCTCCCGCACGGATTGGACGAAGGATCAGGAGAATAAGTCCTCCGAGGAGATTACCGACAGCACCCTGAAGGGCAAGGCCGAGGGCCACACCGCCGGAAGCCAGCAGTGTCACGACGGAAGTCATGGGGATACCCATCATATTCACCGCGGTGAGAATAACGACCACGGAGAGGAAGATTTTGACCAGGTTTTGCAGGAATCCCCGCAGGGTCGGCTCAACGGTCAGCAGTTTCTTGTTGCGTTTAAGCAGTTTCCCGATCCAGTGAACCAGGAAAAATCCGATCACAAGCACCAGGATGCCGCTGAGGAGGTTCATACCGGCTTCTTCCAGCCAGCTGAGGATGTTGTTCATATTCGTGCCGACGTCCGTATTCATGCTGCCATCCTCCTCTTCTTGATAATGATCTTGTCTGCGTCCTGAGATGTTCCCATTATATCATCGGCAAAAGCAAAATGACAGAAAAAAGTCCCGGTCTCCCGGGAAACTTTTTGCACAAAAAAGGTTCTGGCAGTATCTACTCTGCCATGTCCTGCAGATAAAACTCAAGCGCGAAGAGAATCGCCAGGATCGAAACGCCGTCCCTTGTTCCGTTGTCTCTGAGCAGCTGCCGGACTTCCTGTACCGGCATCCATCTTTTATCAGCAACTTCCTCCGTATCCCGGATGCCGCCCTCCGTTTCCACCCTGGCTGCAAACACGTGGCAGGTGCAGTCAGACATCCCGTTGGCTGGATTCTGGGAGCACAGGAACTGAAGGTCCTTCAGTAAGCAGCCCGTCTCCTCCAGGACTTCCCTTCTTGCCGCTTCTTCGATGCTCTCTCCGTTCTCCACCCGGCCTGCAGGAATTTCCCATTCCAGCCGGTTGACGGTATACCGTCTCTCACGGATCATCAGGATTTCATTTTTCTCATTGAAAAGTACAACGCTGACTGCCTCATGCGGATAATGGATCTGATGATACTTCTCGATAACCGTCCCGCCCGGCAGCTTCACCCGGTCGCTGTACAGGCATACATAGTCGCTTTCATAGATTGTCGTTCTTTCCAGTCTCCGGGGAAGATCGTGATCATTCATTCCGGGGTTTCTCCTTTCCCAGTTTGTCCCGCAGATCACTGTAAGCCTCTTTGATCCATCGGTGCGGCATCAGGAGCCGTTTGTTCTCAAACTGATCATGAATATAGAAAAAGCATGCTTCGTCCAGCGATTCCGCTGCCAGCCGCTTCAGGGTTTCATAGTTTGGCGGAGCACCCTCCTGGTCCCATGAGATCTTATCCGCAATGAATACAGCCTTATCATAGCAGCCGGCGTTTTTCTTCAGGGTCGTATGGCATTCGACAGCGTCCAGGATCTCTTCGTCCCGAATCCCAAACTGTTCTTCTGCGATAATTCTGGATACCCGCTGATGCAAAAGAAAAGGATACTTTTCCTCCGCGGGATCTGTCGGCATATGGCGTTCGCTGATCATCCCGTACATTTCCTGCGGGGTCATGATAGCACTGATATCATGCAGTAATGCCGCAATCCTTGTTTTTCCCGGATCCAGATGATGGATTTCCGCCAGCCGTACGGCAGTCTCCGCCACTTCCTCAGCATGTTTCAGCGTTTTTTCCTTATGGTGCCCGAGATACAGGTTTTTAATCAGATCTTCGTTCATTCCATGCCCTCATTGAATCGTTTTTCCTGTTCAGAGTGTATTTATGCCTTCTGTTCTCATCACGTCCAGCCATGGATGGCCGTTCGGATACTCCCGCAGGAGCGCTTTCCTGAGCCATTGCCGCCGGGATGGATCCATGGCTTTCCAGGCAAGTTCAAAGTCCTGCTGATAGCCCTCGCGCTCAATATCCGTTGATTTGTAGAGGAGGCACATTTCCGGAGCCAGATAAGGGATTTCTTCCGCTGTAAGGATGGCCTTTCCAAGACCCAGGGTAATCTCCCTGTTTCGTGCATACTCAAAAGATTCCGATGTCCTGTCATTAAAAAGAAACTCGATAAAATCCAGCCGGGTCTGCCCGATGTGAAAGAATTCCATCCAGCAGCACCCGTCCTCATCCGGCGGATACGTTTTTACCAGCGGGCAGCCCTCCAGGAAACAGAAGATGTTTCCCTTGACCCGGATCTGGTCGGACACATCCGTAATACGATGCGCCCTGCCTCCGCCCAGCATCTCGTATACTTCAAACCCCTGCGACTGCATGTACTGAATGATCCTGTCGCGGTCATTCCGGAACGCGCAGATGTCGATATCGCCGTGCGTCCGGCTTTCATAACCCAGGAACAGGTCCAGTCCCTGCCCGCCGCAGAATGCATAATCAAATCCGCCGTTTTTCAGCAATTCGTTCGCTTCCTGTATCAGCTTGTTCAAAATCGTTAATCCCCCGTCGTGTTGTTTTACAGCATGATTTCATAGTAGAGATAATCCCCGGCAAATGCGCTTTCTGTCAGATTCGGTTTCCTGTCATACAGCACAAAACCTGCAGATTCATAATTCCTTGGGGCAATCAGGTTGCTGTTGGTACAGACGATGATCCGTTTCAGTCCTTCATACTCCCGGATTCTGCGCAGGGCCTCTTCCAGCTGCAGGCGTCCGTATCCCCTGCCTTTGTATTGCTCCCGGATCCCGTTATGGCCGATCTCAACGTGTTCCGGCCTGTTCCGCGGATCCCAGGTCACAAAACCGATCGGCTGCCCGTCCAGGCAGGTAAGCAGGCTGTATTTGTCGGCGATCTCCGGGTTGTCATAGAAGAAATCATCCGTCTCCTTCCAGTTCGTGTCCCAGACCTGCCGGTTCCTTTCATCAAAGGAGTATGCGTCCGCAAGGATATCGTAAAGCGTTCCCCGCGGAAATACAGAAAACTTCCTGAACTCAATCATGCTGCCATCCTCCTGTGTCAATGACGAAACAAGATGTGTTTTCCAGCATTGTACTATAGGCAGATGGAAAATAAAAGACGGCAGGGCCATGCACAGTTCCGCTTCAGGATGAAAAAAGAGACCGTTGATTTACAACGGTCTCAGATGTGCGGGAAACAGGACTTGAAGAGCTCGGAAAGCGTCCATACCGTGCCTTATCGTCCCTGTTTGTAAAAAACTCATTCCCATATGAAACCAGTTTGTACATCCCGTCCTGATCTGATGCTTATCATCTCAACCTGTATTCGCTCTGGTTGGGGCATCGGTTGGGACACAACCCACAAACCCGGCTGCTGAAATATGCTGTTTCAATGTTCTCCCCCATTCACAAACCCGACGCTGAAAGGAGAACAAAACCATGATGAACCCCATTGGAATTATCGAAGCCGGATACGATATGGACACCGGTTATATCTACGCGAAATTCATCACCGGCGATATCGTGCTGATCGATTGTGACGAGGTAGAAAAGACCTACGCTGACAACATGTACGAAAGATCCGAACTTGACTGCCTGATCTGGAACGATCCTGCCGCGTATGCCGAACTGATCCTGGACAACGAAGTTGAGAAATACCTGAAAAAAGTCACACGCTACATTCCGCTGAGTTCCCTGCGGTGAAAGGAGGTTGGCAATATGAATATCAATAATCTGACCATTCAGCCTAAACCGTCCTCCGGGAATCGTTGCTATACCGTTCAGGATCTGCAGGATATTCTGGGCGTCGGCCGCAAATCCGTTTACAGTCTCCTGAAACGGAATGAATTCCGCTGGATCCGGGTCGGTGCTGTCTACAGGATTCCGAAAAGCTGTTTTGATGAATGGCTCGCATCTGGAAACAGCGAACCCTCAAACGACTAATCCCTTCACACACGCTCCCGGTCATAGGATCGGGAGTGTATTTTCAGACACTCTCCAGTATCTTACTCATTCTATATGATATAATTGTTGAAGGGGTGGAATCATCCCATTCATCCAATTGATCATGCGCAACTGTATTCAATTTTCTGGGAGAATAAGCTGATACGGTTTTACTGTCGTCTATGCGAGAGAGGAGAAACAATGGATATTTCAATGGAAGAATCTATTGCCAAGCTGACGGAAGATGAAGCACTTCACGTTTTAGCTATTTTAGTGCTCATGAAAATCAGTGATGATACTCGTATTCAATGGAAAGAATTCACAGATGAGATAAAGACAAATAATAGGTTTTTCCCACGGGCTAAACTGCTAGAAACGCTTGCACAAGTAAAAGACGATTCAACGATTGAGCTGCATCCCGGAGATACTTTTTTCCGTTCGCGCATTATAAAACCAGAGTCAATATGGGATATCAATCCAAACGAGAAAAAGAGATTTGGGGAGATTATGGCAAAGTGGAATCCAGAGTTAAAAGAGAAAGATACCTCAGAAATATTTGAGCTTTTAGACTCTTCAGATCCATCCTTTCATTTCCCACCTTCAGTCATAGACGAAGTTAAACAATTATTGAAAACACACAAACTGTTTTGGGGCTACAATGCAAAAAATTCTGACGCACCGCCATCAAGCTTGGCTCCGGCAGGCCGTGCAAACTCAAAGAATATCAGTTATCTGTATTTATGTGATGATATAAAAACTTCAATACTTGAAGTCAACCCCAGAATCAAACAAATGGTAAGTGTTGCTACGATAAGAGTGTCTGAAACATTAAAGCTATTTGATATGTGCAAACCTGAGGGACAAAACTCCAAACGAGGATTGACACTGGATTTTGGTATTCTCTCTGCAGAATTTTCTAAACCAAATTGGGGAAATGAAGATGATTATTGGCCTACCCAATACTTGTGCGAATACATTAAGCATTTAGGATTTGATGGGATACGTTTTTGTAGTTCTATAAATCCGGAATCGAAAAATATTGTTATATTTGACACAAATGAAAACCCCGTAACCAAGCAAAAAAGATACAGAATCATAGGTTCCCAAGTATTCGTCGTTTCATCGCTGAATCTTGAAACTCAGCAGATTGCGCCATTCAAAGAAAAAAGCTAATTCTATTCTGTGTTATTGCAGATCTGGAAATTATGATATTGCAAGACAATCCATGTATTACACTTATTTACTTGACTAAATAATTGTCTTCTTGCAATGTAGTCTACTGGAAAAAATACTCTAAGTCCACTTCCAAAGTTTACTTTGTTCAAATGAATAATGCACATCGGCAATTTATTAGAAAATTGCCAATGTGCATTGATTTTTCTGTTAGTGCATTTGGGTTCACGATAGAATAAATGCTCTACGCCTCCTCAAACTCACTCAATTCTTCCCAGTCTTCACGTTCCCCAACCCGCCTGAGGTATTCCATGCCACCGTCAACAGCACATGCCCCGCATGAGCAAAACCTGAAATCATGTACCGAAGTGCTTTCAATGATGTCTCCACATTTCCGGCACTTTATCTTATTCTTTCTGATTTTCTTATTCTCCATAGACACCTCAATATCATTACTTTCTTTCAATCGTCAAAATCAGCCTTTTCAGTTCATCAATCATAAACAAAGGAACGTTCAGGATCTTTCCGTCATAACTGAGATTTTTCATTGACAAACGGACAGCTATCGGTGTTTCAGCATCATAATCCTTTATATACCGCTTCATACTGGCCGCTTTGACCGCTTCCCCTGCTTTTGCCTCAACCGGAATAATATCATTCTCGAACTGAATAATGAAATCAACCTCATGAGGAGCGTCAGCCCAATAGCGCGGCGGCACTTCAAAACTTCGAATCAAAGACTGATAAACAAAGTTTTCAGTCAGTGCTCCTTTGAATTCTGTAAACAGCCTCATCTGTTCTGCAAAAGCTGTTGTAGACAGATGGGACAGTCGGCGAAGAATGCCTACATCCACTGCAAAAACCTTGAAGGCGCTCAGATCATCATAGCCAGACAGAGGCAGCCCAGGCTTTGTGATCCTGAAGACTTTGCTGATAATATCAGCGTCATTCAGCCAGTTTAATGCGTTTTCATATTCTCTTGCCCGAGCACCAGGCTTGACCACGCTGTACAGGAACTTCTTGTTTTCCTTCGCAAGCTGGGAGGGTAATGATTGCCAAATATAGCGGATCTTCGGCACATCTTCAATCGGCGCATGCTTTCCAAAGTCATTCTCATAAGACAGAATAATATCTGCCAGGACCTTCTCCACTTCAGCCGGATCTCTGTCCTCCGTCCAGACCCTGACAGACTCAGGCATGCCACCCGTCACAAAATACTGCTTCAGTTTCTCTGTCAAAGGTGAAAAGAATGCATCCGGAATCGCTTCCGGCTCATTGATTGAAGAAAGATACTGAACATAGTTTTCAGATCCGTCTGCCAGCAGGAATTCCGTAAAGGTCATTGGGCCCATCTCCAGAAAATCCACCTGCCCGACAGGGAATCCACTGGACAGCTGCAGCCCAAGAAGCGATCCCGCGCTGGCAACATAGTATTCCGGAGCGTCTTCCTTGAAATACTTCAGGCTGTTCAGCGCTTCCTCGCAGGCCTGGATTTCATCGAAAATGATCAGCGTGTCTGTGGTAATCGCTTTACCCGTAGCCATTGAAAGATTCTGAAGAATCCGGCGAACGTCTTTTGTCGTCTGGAAAAACTGGGCGAACTCCGGCTCTCTGTCAAAATTGATCTTTACATATCCATTGGGAAACGTCTTGCCGAATTCCTCAAGTATCCACGACTTCCCAACCTGTCTGGCACCACGCAGTACAAGTGGTTTACGTCGCTTGGATTGTTTCCATGCGATTAGGTTATTCATGATCAAGCGTTTCATTCTGATCAATCCCCCTGTTCGTTCAACTCCAACCTCTTGTTCTCATTTGTATCATAATGCGGTAATAAGGCTGAGTCAACCAAAATCACACTTATTTTAAGAATTATGTGATTTAAATCACGTTATTTTCAATAATTATGTGATTATTGTTTGATTAGCAGTTATCACAAACTGAAAGCAGTAACAAAATAGTAATCCAAGTAAAATGGAACAAGATAATTTCTCCAACAATGCCGTGCATAAATAAACAATAATTTGCACGAGAATTATTTGAAGGAGTTTGATCTCTTAGCAAACCCAAGAGTGCAATTTTTTGCTTATAAGCAGAAAGCGAGCAAGATATATCCACATGCTTGTCACTTAATGCCCTGCCATATGCAGTTAATTCATAAGTGCCTTAATATATCATCCTCGTCAAGCGTTCCAATATCAATCGGAGTGTTTTTTCTGCAGGGAAAGGTCTCTCAGCCACTTCACCACCGTTGAAGCTCAATTGAATTCGCGTTGAATCATTTATTGAAGTAGTATTGAAGTTGACATTGAAGTAATTTTGAAGTAATATTGAAGCAGATTCAACACGGAGAGGTGCGGCTCATGTATCTGGAAGAACTGACAGGAAGTATCCCGCTGGAAAACCTTGAGGTGGAATGCAAGGCACGGCTGGACAGAAACAATCCTCAAAGCTGGATTAAAACAGTTGGCGGCTTTTCAAACGCTGCGGGCGGAACTTTCTATATCGGCGCTGAAGACAAGACTTTCAAGCTGATTGGTTTCACGCGCAAGGATGCCGATAACGAACGGAACTACTTCAACAATCAGATTAACGAGCATGTTTCGCCGAGACCGCAGTATACCATTTCGTTTCTTCGGTATGAGGTAAATCAGAAAGAGCTGTTCATTCTCAGAATTGATGTGGCTGAGTCTCCCTACAAGCCTGTCATTGTGAAATATGACGGCGTACCCTCAATTTATATGCGTAGGCAGGGGTTTACCAACGGCGCGACATACGAAGAGATTGTTGAAATGAGCCGCAGCAGCAAAGCGGTTCAATATGATGTACTTCCTACAGATGTGGATTATCGCCCGGAAGAGTTCCAGGATCTCTTTGCCTTCTGCAGGGATAGAAACGAAGGGAAAAATACCCTGTCTGAGAAAACGCTGGCATCTATGGGTTTCTTCACAGAGAACGGCAAACTGACAAACGGCGCGCTTCTGTTCCGTGACGGATATAAGGAAGGAAAGACGGAAATCCATTGTTCCGTATTCTCCGGCTTTACAAAAGGCAGTGAAAGAATTGTCTCCCTGAACAAATATCGTGGGAATATCACCGGCGGAATCCAGTATATGTTGGAGTATGTCCGGCAGCGGATGAATCATTCCATTATCAAGCTTGCTGACTCAAGGCTGAATATTGACGCTTTTCCGGAAAGAGCCTTATTTGAAGGAATTATCAATGCAATTGCTCACCGGGATTATGAGATGGACGGCACGCAGATTCAGCTGAGTATTTTCCGGGATCGGTTGGAAATCATGTCCCCGGGTGGCTTTTATCAGCGGGAAAAGATACAGAAGACCTATGATCTATCTTCCATCATTTCAAAACGGCGGAATGAGCTGATTTGCAATGTGCTTGTTAAGTGCAACGCCATGGAAGCTTCAGGAACTGGGTTTGAAAAGATTGAAGAAGCCTATCTTTCAGCAGATGAGCGGCATAAGCCCTATATCTGCACGGAATCAGATCATTTCAAGCTTGTACTTCCGGATCTGACGTTTGAAGCAGGAACACAAGACGATGATATTCCCGTTGTTGAGTTTATTCCTGTGGCCAACGGAACAAAGCACGATAAAGTAGTGCTTGGATACTGTTACACCACAGCGCGGACAGCAAAAGAGATCGCCGCTTATCTGGGCATCAGCAATTCTACCTATCTGAGAAAGAGCATCCTGGAAAACCTGGTTTCAGCAGGTTGTCTGATTGAGATGACAATCGGCAGATCGAAGGCATTTAAAACGAATCCGGAGTCTGTACGCATCCTATAAACGCATTGATCAATTCCGTATTAGTATTGTTATGATATTATTCACAAAGCAAGGAATATGATAGATGTTTATAGAAACGGTGAAGCCTGTATCCACTCATAATAGGTAGGTGTTGTAATTATGGTTCTTGGAGAATTTGTACTGAAGAATGAAAAGTATCATTTCCAATTCGAGAATTGTGAATTACAGATCCATAGGTTTGAAACAGACAATTCTGATTATGCAGATATTTGGTTGTTACCCGATGAATAACCTCATATGTTTTCCAGAGTTAACTAAAAAGGGGATAATTCCTATGACAGAAAAAAGCCAAGAGTGGATCAAAGAAATCTCAGAGGATAAATATGCCTTTGATCAAGAGCTATATATTGATCAATGCCTGCTGTTCATTAACTTCTTGTTGCGAAAGAAGCAATGGTCAGGGATTAATTCGGCTGATTATCAACGGTGGCTTAACAATTTTAATCAGATTGAAAATGGAAAGTATATTGCGATGCGAATATTGGATGCATTGTTATATTACTCTGAAGATGACAAAATAAAGATGCTTGATGACATATTAATGCAAGTATTTGAATCTGATGTTGTTCTTCCGCTTCAAAAAGAAAGAAACTTTTCGTGTTTGTCAAGTGAGATAGAATATGCAGTTAACCAAGCTATATCTAAAACTATAGTAATGCCATCTATTGAAGATTTTAAGGATCCTGGAGCTAGCGGTCCAGAGATAATAAGATTAGTCCGAAATCATTTCAACCCACAAATCCATACAATTTTTAATGACAAATTTTCAGAAAGCATGCAGTATGACAGAATTATTATCATTGACGATTGTATTGGGAGTGGAGAACAATGTGAAACCTTTTGGACTGGAGCACAAATTAAAAGTGATAGACTATTGAGAGATTGGGTACAGGAGACTGGAATAAAAGCATTCTATATTGCATTGGTTGGCTATAAAAAATCAGTGCAGAAGCTTAGAACAAAATTCCCTGAACTTACTATTCTATGTGCTGAGTACGTCGATGATCAGCATCAAGTGTTTTCGCATTCAAGCAAGTGCTGGAATAATGAAAGCGAGCAAAAAATGGCAGAAAAAGCTCTTAAAACAAGAATTGAAGAATATGGGATATCATTATTTGGATTTTCAGACATGAGTTTTGCTGTTGTTTTACACAAAACCATACCTGATTGGTCACTTCCACTTCTTTATAAGAATAAAAACAATTGGAAACACCTTATTGAAAGGAAAAACACATATGACTAATAATCCATTCTCTGTGCATCGAGCTGAATATATGAAAAATCTCAGAAAGTACTATGTACCTTTCAAAGATTTTTCTGTTAATGCAGATAAGGCTACCGTTATTGTTGGTGGAAGAGGTACTGGGAAATCTATGTTCTTCCTATGTAATAGTTGGCGAGAACAATACGCTGCAATTGAGGAAACCAGCGATTCACCTATACGTGACTTTTTAAAGCAATGTCAAATTGGCGTATATTATAAAGTGGATAGTACATTTGTTGGTGCAATGGCTAGTAATGACCCAACAAGTCAAATTTGGCAAGGCACCTTTAATACATATTTTTCCGTTTGCCTTCTTATTGAACTGTTACCGTTAATTCAAATGCTACACGAGAATGGTGTGATTGATAGGATAGTGCTCAATAACATATCTAGAGCATATTCTCATTCTGTCAGAGGAGTCACAAAGGCTTATTCTACTGTAGACGATATAAAGAGAGATTGTGAATTGGTGATTCAGGAGATAGAAGATTTGATTAATTATCCGACAATTGATCAACCTGCTTTTCGACCAACTCAACCAGGGAGAATTTATAAATCCATTATAAATGAATTGCATTCTGTGCATGAACTATCTGATGTGGTTTTTAAGGTCTATATTGATGAATATGAATCTTTTTCAGAGAATCAGCAAATAATAATTAACACACTTATTAAGCAGAGCGATCGACATCTAATTTATAATATAAGTTTGCGGCACAATGGAATGAAAACGCAAGCGACTCTTGGAGAAAATGAGATTATTCAACCCACCCATGATTACAATTTGTTGAATTTTGATGATCTCCTGACAGGACAAAACTACGAAGCTGCATTAAAAGATATCTGTAAAAAGAGATTTGAATTGTTCTTTACAGATGCAGAAATTGGAACCGAAGAGAAGTACACAGATATCGAATTTTATCTTTCAGAGTATAATGCCACAAATGAAATACAACGCTTTGAAGGAAAAAAATTAAAGTTTCAAAATAAACTGGAAGTGCTAATTCGCGACCAATGTAGTGATAATGATGATACCGAAGAAATGGTAAAAGTATTATGCTATGATGCGCCAATAATCAATGCGAGATTGCATTTGGCGTTACTTATGCGAGCTTCTCATTTCCGGCCTACAATAAATAAGCTTTATAAATCTTTTCTTTCCTGGAGAAGAGAAGAGAAAAATGATCTTGCCAAAGAATACCGTGATTGGCTACATAATGCAAAAAATGGCCTAATATTTCTTTTGGCAAAAGACTGTGGCCTCCCAAAGCTATATTATGGTTTTGATACATTTGTTGCATTATCGTCGGGTGTGGTTCGCTATTTCCTGGAATTGTGTGAACAAGTATTTAATATTGCAATGATTGAAGGGTTTGAATGGACAAATCCACAGCCAATATCATATGGAATCCAAACGAGAGCAGCAAAATATGTGAGTCAATATAAAGTAAACGAAATAGCATCTTACCCACTATGCGGAAAACGCCTTCGAATCTTTATTCAATGTTTTGGTGAGATATGTAGAGATCTTCACAGAAACGATAATACTACTCTCGGTGAGCCGGAAGTCAATCACTTTACTACAGAATCATTACAATTAACCGAGGATGTAGAAAAGTATTTATCTGATGCTATAACATGGCTAGTTTTACAACGGCTCCCTCAGACTAAAAGCAAAGAAAGTATTCGAACAGACATATTAGATTATCATATGAACAAAATCTATACTCCTTATTTTGAGATTTCCTATAACAAGAAACGAAAAATCAAATTAGATGTGGAACAACTGGAAGCGCTGTTTTCTTCAGATGTTAACATCGCAAATAAAGCAGCACGTACGTTTCTGGACGAATACTGGGGCCGAAAACAAAAAGGAAATAACACTGCATCGCAAAAAAGCAAAGATGGCTCAGCTGTTCAATTGAATATTTGGGGAGAGACTGACTAATGTTGATTCGAGAAGAGTTTTCACTTCCTTTAGTTGAGGAAGTCCTTAAGCAAAATGTTACTACTGTCATCGTTGGAACAACCTCGCATGAAGAACGATGTAAAAGAGTCAAAGAATTGTTTGCAAATACACAAGCCAGAATTATTTCGGTAGAATATAATCATGATGATGGAGTGTTTTCGTTATCGGTATTGAATGAATCAATTCCAAGCACCACTACACGCACAACCACCGCCCAATTCGCAAGCGTATTAGGCAACCGGATAAATGGTTTTTCAAAGAATATACTTATTGATCTAACTAGCCTACAACACGCAGTTATTATAGTTCTGTTAAACATTATATGCAAAAGCCTTAAACCAGCGCATTTATTTGCAGCATATGTAAAGCCACAACGATATATCAATAAAGACAACCTTGGGCATTATGCACTTTCAGCCCGTGTTTCAGAACCAGCTGGAATCCCTGGCTTGATCCGAAAAAGGCAAGACAAAGAAATTGTGATCCCTTTCTTAGGATTTGAAGGTAATAGGCTACAAAACTTCATCGACAATGATAACATGACCTATGATGCCATTGTTCCTGTTATTGGTTTCCCATCAGAGGATCCTTCATGGCAATTTGACGCATTAAAGAATTGCATGCATGTTTTGGAAACTGCCGGACCAGATTCAGTCATACGAAAATGCAAATCAAATAGCATATATGACGCCATAGCAACCCTCGAAGAAATACGAGACCTCTATCCCGACAATAACTTTGTTTTACTTCCTCTAGGAATTCGACCACATACAGCTGCTTGTAGCCTGTGGGCTGCAAAGTATAGAAATGTTCGTATATTATATGATTATGCAGTTGAAGCAGATGAAAGATCCGAGGGCGTAGGTGATGCAATGGTATTTCATTTGTCAAGATTTTTATAGATTTATACGGAGGAGCATAGAAAAATGAGTGATTATAAATACTATACTCCTGTCGCTCTATTTGATGTTCTACTCGACTATCTGCCAAAAACCAGTATCAAATCTGTGGTTGATATTTCTTGTGGTTCATTTAATTTATTGAAGTCAGCACAAAAAAAGTATCCGGATGCACAGTACATTGGTGTTGATATTGAGGATCAGGTTACTAATAATTGTAATGGCATTCAGTTTATTCGCCAAGATGGACGAGAATATGCAAAAGCGCAATTTAATCAAAGAAAGAAATTTGACCTTATATTATCAAACCCACCATTTGGTAGGCTAAAAAAGGAAGAACGACTATTTGAAAAAGATAATGGCGCGATATTATGCTCGAGGTATGAATGCGAGATGATGCATGCGAACTTTTTATTGGCAAAAAACGAAACAAGTATAATCGTTATTTTGCCAGCGACTTTTGTTGAAGGTGATTTGTATATTAAGTATCGTAAAAAAATAGCACTTGATTTTGAAGTTAAAGCGATTATCAAGCTCCCGGGAGATGTATTTTCTAAAGGTGATATAAGCTCATATGCTATTATTCTTTATAAAACTCATCAGCAAGCTATACGCTCTTCAAAAATTGGTGAAGCCATTTTCGAAAATGAAAAATGGAAGGTGGTTTTCTCCAGTACTATGTCTAAAGAAAGCATGCTGGATGGTATCTGGGTTGAGAGCATGAAACCCATCCCCCTGGTTGAGAAAAAAACCGTGGAGAGCATTTTTAGAGGGAATATATCGAGTGCTAGTTTTTCAGCAGAAGGAGAAAAAATCCTTCATTGTTCTAGCATAATTGAAAATGAAGTTTGGCGACCTTCACAATGTTTTTGTGAGACAATGCCGAATATCAACTATAAATATGCTCAGTCCGGAGATATACTTATTAATAGAATTGGAAAGAACGCCGGATTCTGGTCAAAGTACCAAGGAGAAAGGCAACTGATATCTGATTGCATAATTGTAGTACGTGGTAAAAGTGATTTGGAGGATTATTTAAAAAAGCACAGTGTTCATGGACAACTAAGTGTTCCAATAAAAGGTGTTGCAACAAAGTACATAGCTATCAAAGATATTGTTGACATCTATTTCAATATAAAAAAGTAATACTACTCATGTTTTTATGTTGAGGACAAACCTCATTTTTCCGATTTAAAGGCTATCACTGAAAAAATCAGTGTCTATCCGTTTGACTTCATATGTCTGTTCTACAGAAACGCCCAAATTGTTTTTAATCATAAGACGCATCAATGCTTCCCCATCGATCAGTACTATGTTGGACTGATGAAGATTATCCGCATATTGTCGGGCCTCTTTACTGAATCTGGCAGTCGTGATAAATAATCCTCTTGTCGCTTTTTCTCCCTGTAAAGCACCGGCAAACTTCTGAATTTCCGGACGCCCCACAGTACTGTCCAGCGCCCACTGCTTTGCCTGGATATAAATCGAACTGAAACCGAGCTGATCCTCTTTAATAATCCCATCGATACCGCCGTCTCCAGACAGTTTTGTAACAACGCCTGCATTATCGATGCCGCTTCCGTACCCCATCTGAAGAAGCAGTTTGACCACAAGCTTTTCAAAATCGCCGGGATCAAGTTTCATGACTTCTGTCATCAGCTCATCCGCCAAAGAAGTATTCACTTTTTTAAACGCATCATCCAGGATTTCCATTGGCGTTTTTTCTTCTTCGGGCTCATCTGGCTTTTCCGGTGATGACACAGTATGAAACGCAAGGAAAGAAGGATACTTCTCCAGATACTTCAAATCAATCTTTTCTCCAGAAGCAAGAGCTTTTTCCCCTTCATCTGTAATACAGTAATGCCCTTTAGACGGCGTATTGATTAAACCAGCCCGATCAAGATATGTTCGTGCCCAGGCAACGCGATTTGCAAATGTCGACTGACGTTTGCTGGGCAACAATTCCGCCAGATCTTCATCTGATATCTTCATGTCAGACGCTATAAATCCCCTAACATCTTTGGAACTGTGTATTTCTCTGTCAGCCAACGCTTTCAAAAAGGTTCCGAAAAACTCAAAAAACTTTGGCACTGCCATCTCTGTTCCCTCTTTTCCCAATATTATGCCGCTCCAATCCAGCCATAGCCCTGAACCGCCATATCGATAAAGTGATTCATCAACAGATCGATTTTTGACCTGAAGGATGTCTTGTCATAGCAATCTGGCAGATCACTGTCCAGGGATTCCTCAATTGCTGTTTTCACCTTGGATTTCGGTTGTTCATCCTTGTACCAGTCAACAACCAGCAGATTATCCCTGTTTGCAGTCAGTTTCTGATACAAATGTTTTGCAGACAATTTCACCTTCTGTTCATCTGCCTTTGTCAGCTTTTTCCCTGCCATCAGAAGATCGAATATCTCCAGTTCTTCTTCTGTCAGTCCTTCGGCTGTAGCACGGCTTTCTTCCTGCTTCATTTCGTTTATCAATTCAACCAGCTGCTCATAATAATCTTCATTTTCAGTTCCGCCGGCATTGTATCGATCAATAATCCCCCGGTAACGTTCAGAGAATTTTATTCGAGTACAATTACGATTAATCATCTGATTCAAAGCCTTTTCAATAAACGCCCTGAGATCATCAATCTCAATTGGTTTGTATTGAGCTGTATGAATCTCCTGCCGAAGCCCTTCTATATCAATCTTGGAAAGATCGATTACCCGGGATTCATGAATAACCAGACCCGGATCTGCCATAACCGCTTCACTGGTGACACTCGTATCGAGCACCTGGGCCATTCTCGTTCTTGCGCGTTCAATCTTTTCATCGTCAATCGTATGACAGAACAATCCATAGATATAGGCCAGCGCTGAGAATTTTTCACTTGACCAGTTCTTCTCAAATATTTCCGGCTTCGATGCTTCATACAGATTCATGAGGGTGTTCAGTATGACCTTGAACCGGTTTTTGTTTTCATCATTAGCAATAATGGTGCTGTATATTTCTCTCAACCGGTCCAGTTTGTCCAGCACAGATACATCTTCTAGCAAATGGACAATGTCAATATTCAGATCCAGCAGGAAAATGTCTGCTTCATCAATAGTCGTTTCAATATATTCAATCAGCTGATCGATGTTTTTCGCAGGATATTCCTGTCCGTCATCGCCTGTAGCATAATCGCTCAGAGCTTTTTTCATATATTTGAACACATTGACATAGTCAACAATAATACCGCAGGATTTTCCGGGGAATACCCGATTTGCACGGGCTATCGCCTGCATCAGAGTATGTCCCTTCATAGGTTTGTCAAGATATACGGTAGAAAGGCTTGTAACATCGAATCCTGTCAGCCACATGGCACAGACAAACACCAACTGCAACGGATCTCCCGGGTCTTTGAATCTGTCTTCAATATCCCTGCCGTCGGCTGTAATCTCATTCATCTTAGCCCGGTGAATCGTGATGTCCAAACCCTGTTTGTTGAATTTATCGATTTCATCGGCTTCTTCAGAGATAACGACCGCCATCTCGACATGATTCATATAATCGAGGATCTGGCTCAAACGTTTTCTCTCTTCCTGTGTTGCCGCCAGATTACGTTCCTGCATTACTGTTTGCTTTTCGATGTTCCAGTAATGCTGTACCTTGTTATACATCTTGACTGCGGTATATTTGTCTACAGATACAACAATTCCCTTGCCCAGAAAACCACGTCGCGGAAAATGATGTGCTATATCATGCGCAATCTTGTCCAGCCGATCATCCCGTTTGATTACTTCCAGAATGCGAGAAGAAGAATTCTCCAACAGTCTGGTTTCGTCTTCATTTAGGTTTTCTTCTTCAATGATGCTTACAACATCATCGTCCAGATAATCATTCTGTAAACCGACTTCCGGAACACGGCGGGAATAGAACAGCGGTACTGTCGATCCGTCTTCAACGGACTGTGCAAAATTGTATTCCGATACATAATTCCCAAACCACTGATTGGTCAGTCGCTTTGATCCAAGCAGCGGTGTGCCTGTGAATGCAACATAGTTTGCATTCGGAAGTCCGGTACGCATGTTTTCAGCGAGGTCTTTGTACTGTGTGCGGTGCGCTTCATCCACCAATACAATGATATCGTCCCGGGTAGAAAGAATGGGATATTTTTTCCCTTTATCATAGCGGAATTTATGGATCATAGTGAATATGATCGGTTTGTTTGTCTTCAGATATTCCCTCAGCTGTTGTCCACTCTTTGGCTGGCATTCATCTTTGTCTCCGATGACCTCAGTACGGACATAATTCTTATGGATCTGTGTGTCGAGATCCTCGCGGTCTGTCACAATCAGGAAAGTGAAATTGCCAGGGATCTTTCTCTGCACCTTCCGGACGAAAAACACCATGGAAAATGACTTTCCCGATCCCTGCGTATGCCAGAACACACCGAGCTTTCCTTTCAGTTCAGCTCGGTTTTTCATTGCTTCCATCAGATTATTAACGCCATGGAACTGATGGTTTTTCGCAATGATCTTGATTGATTTGTTCTGGAACATGATGAAGTTTTCAATATAATCAATCAACCGATTTTTATCCAGAAGGCCGTCCACAAACAAACGAACGGAGCTGTTCTGTGCGCTATCAGCATCCTCCAACTGTTTTCTGTTAACTCTTTCTTTTTCAGTATTTATCTTCAGCCACTGGAAAAAGAAATCATATGTTGCATTAAAAGCTCCCAATCGCGTTTCCAGGCCATTGCTCAGCACACAAATCTGATTGAAAGCAAACAGGTTCGGAATATCTTTTTTATAGTTCGTCAAATTATTGTTATATGCTTCCTCAACCTTGACAATACTGTTTTTCAGTTCAATGAATACCATGGGCATGCCATTGATGAAAACCAGAACATCCGGCCTACGATAATAGAAATGCCCCTGTATCCACATCTGAGAAACGGCTGTAAAAGTATTGTTTTCCGGATGATCAAAATCTACCAAGCGAATGAAAGCAAAATCTTCTTTACCGTTTTTTCGAACAGTAATCCGGATGCCGTTCCGGATTTTGTTATATAGCTCATAGTTGATTGCAACAGGATCCCTTCCAGTAAAATCCACAGACAGCTCTTTGACGATGCTCTTAATCTTCTCGGGATCAATTTCCGGATTTAACCGGCAGAGGGAATCAAGCATAATCTGCGGAAGAACACACTGCTTCTTTGATATGCGTCCGGTGCCATCGTTCAGATCCTCTTTATGAACGGGGTCTGCATCACAGATGATAATGTCATAGCAAAATGGCTCAGCTTTCAGTTTGCTGAGTATTGCCTGTTCAATATCATCTTCGGATATGAAGTTCCGCATCCCGGTCGCCTCCTTGTCTTCAGGGTTTCAGTTTCCCGCTCATCAGGCGAGGTAAGAGAAGATCGCGTTGTCTGATAAGATTGTCTATCTCTGCCATGATACTAATAATATTCAAATGAATCGATTCAAGTATCTTCTCAAAGCGAAGCATAGTTGATTTGTCCGGAATCAACACCTTCGCATTTGAGATCGTCCCTTTGTATAATTCCTGCTGATTTGTCGATCCTATTCCCATATTCATAAACCAGTACTGAAGTGATTTCAATGACCAATACAGAAAATGCTTGCCAATTGTTTCCTTTGCCCGAACTAATGTAACATGAGAATCAAAAGTAGTATTCAGGTATGTGCCATATATCTGTCCGACACGTCCCAGTGTTCCCGTTCCTGTGGAGCAGATAACCGTATCTGCATCCATAAGGTTCAACTCGGATTTAAATTCTTTTGATTGCTTTCTTGCTTCACTGATATCCATTATGTTGGTGCGAATACACTTCTGACTAATCACAGTCAAACTGCCATCATCGTCATATTCCGGCGAAATACCTCGTTGTAAAAGACTGCAGAGCTTGTTTACAGTAGAATACTCCCATCCTTTGGGAATACCATTCTCTATTTTAGTACTTTCATGGCCCGGAAACCGAAACCGGACAAACCATTCCTTATACAAATTCTCAGCCATTTGTTCGAGAACTCTGATACGTTTGTTGTTTGTATCAATCAAATTGTCATATAGTATAATTTTTTGTGATATTTTCTTTTGATAGGCTATTGTTGGAAATAGAACCTTGATTTTATTAAGATTGCCCTGACTAAGCTTTGGTTGAGCAGATCCTGTAATATATCCTGCAATATCAAGATGATTCAAAGCATAACAAGTGAAAACCATATCGGCGGCGTCATTCGTACGAACTATATGAGCATGATTATTGACCCAAAATTTTCCTTTTGCAATGAGTGCTATAGGCTCGTTGCGTGAAACAAGATTTTCACCATCTTCTGCAATGAGCATATATTCACCATCGCATCGGTAATCTCGGACATGGTCAATTACTCCTTGAGCACCATAATATGGATATGGTCCTTTAAAGCTCTCTCTTTCCATCGAGGATAGAGGTTTTCGCAAATAGTCATAATTATCCAGTATTTCCGATAAACGGTACGCGACTCGTTCCATTCTTATTCACCAAACAGCGCTTTGATATTCGCAGCAATCTGCCCTTCCAGTTTCTTGGCTTCTTCGTTCAGTGATTCAAATTCTGTATTCAGTCCTATCATAGTGTTTTTGAATTCTTCTTCTGTCATTCCATCATCTTCAATGACAACGCCCACATATCGGCCAGCGTTCAGAGAATAATCCTGGCCTTTAATCCCGTCTTCCCCTTCGATCTGTGCTACTTTACACAGGCCAATCACATCCCGATATTTACCATCAGGAAAGCGATCTGTTATCCAGTCAATCTGACTTTTCCAGTACGCCTTCGTTTTTATTTCTTTATCATCTGATGCTTCCGGTGCATTCTTCATCTCATTCTGATAATCTTTGATCAGCGAGGCGCATGCTTCCGTGTCTCCCTGATACAGTCTAGTGATGATGCCCAGATTCTTGATCTGTTCATCACTGAACTTCCGATGAGCCCGGTCAACCTGGGTGAATACATTGCGTGCATCAACGAATAAGATTTCATTTTTCTTTTCCGTTTGCGGTTTATGTTTGTCAAAAAACCAAAGCGTTGCAGGAAGTGTTACTGAAGTAAACATGTTTGAAGGCAGTGTGACCATCTGACTGATGATTCCTTCTTCAATCATCTTCTTTCGGATTTCATACTCACTTTTTGAAGAGTCAGAGGCGGAGTTAGCCATCACCAGCGCCGCTTTTCCATTTGCATTCAGCGCAGTCGCAAAATATCCAATCCATAGATAATTCGCATTCGGTACAGTTTCCCGTTTGTCAGATTCTTTCTTCGTCGATTTTGTCGCATTGCGCGGAACGCCATATGTGTTGAAGCGCGGATCGTTAATCACTTTTTCAACAACGACTTCATCAACATTGAACGGGGGATTTGCCATCACATAGTCAAACTGTCCAAAAGCATTATACGGATCAGAATAGAAAGAATTAGCTTCAGTTATTTCGCCCCGAACATTATTCAACAGAAGATTCATTTTGGCCAGTTTTACTGTATCTGGTTCCTTCTCAACACCGTAACAGCGAAATTTCATCTGTTCCTGTTCGTTGGCATTATGGTTATGCATGTATCTTGCTGCCTGAACAAACATACCGCCTGATCCGCATGCAGGATCTGTGACCAGAGCAACTTTGATACAAAGGAATATGGACAATGCTTGTAAATCAAAGGGTTTCAGCACCCTGGTCATCTCCTTTCTGCTGGTCTGATTGTCGGCTCCATGCCACTGGTTTCGGATCGTTTCACTCCCCAACGTTACTCACGGGTTTCGTTGGGGAGTGTAGTTTCGTTGGTGAGTTCGGAGTTTCGTTGGAAAGTGGCTTTTGACAACTCTGAAAAGCGCTGTTTAGTCTTCCAGATAACGAACCGATTTCCCAGTTGCTTTCGCATACTCAATCTCTGACCGAGTGCTGGAACCGATATAGCCACCAACATTGATGACATGGATCTCATCAGCCATGTCAATCTTCCGCTTGTGCATATCATCCAGCATCTCCTTGGTGCCTTCCGTCCAGACTTCATCATCCCCAGAATGACCGAAGAGGCCCACACTGATGACAATATTTCCCTCAAGCGTCAGGCGCTTCTGCGCTTCCAGGAAAGCATCTTTAAAACGAGTACTGCCACAGAGGGTGATCACTTTATACTTACCAACCATTAAATCAGTCCATCCCTTAACATTCTGTTGATCTCATCCAACCTGGGCGAATGCACAATCTTGGACACCTGAAGCTTGTTGAGTGCATCTTCGTAAACGCTGTACGTATGCTCGTCGAACAAAACCCATTCAACCAGATCCAGCTTTCCTGGGTGCGCTTCTATAAATTGATTTACTGTGTCAACCGCGACTCTTGCAGCTTCTTCCACCGGATAGCTATAAACTCCTGTGGAGATGGATGGGAAAGCAATACTCCGAATCTTATGATCAATCGCCACCTGCAACGAATTACGATAGCAGTCCGACAGGAGCTCTGACTCTTTATGCTGCCCATCGTGCCATACAGGCCCAACGGTATGGATAACATATTTGCATGGAAGATTGTAGGCTCCTGTCAATTTCGCCTCTCCGGTTTCGCATCCATGAAGAGTCTTACATTCTTCCAGCAGTTTAGGCCCAGCAGCTCGATGAATGGCTCCATCAACTCCACCGCCGCCAAGCAGAGATTTATTTGCCGCGTTGACGATAGCCTCCACATCTGAAAGCTTTGTGATGTCGCCCTGCACCAACCGCATTACTGTTTCAGATGCTGATGTCTTTTTGGCCGCAAACTCCGAGCGCAGTTCCATCAGAATTTTGCCAAGAAGATTCTGGCCTGGCCACTCAGAAGGACTTATCTCAACGGCAGTGACAGCATCCAAGCCAATTCCCCAAATGGTGTCCTTTGGGCTTGCTTCGGCAAGAATAGCATCTCCGGTTTCCAGAAGCTTTGACATCAGATCCGGATTCTGCTCATATTTGGCCTTGTTCGCAGTTTTTACAACTTCGTATTTTATTGCGTTCCATGCTTTGGAATCAAAAGGCTTCACTAGCTTCCCGAGATCCTTACATTCCCAGGGCTGCGTTGACTGAAGAATTGCCGTATAGCGCTCAGAATCGTGGAATAGCTTTGCCTTCTGTGCCATCATATACTGTTCCACAAATTGATACTCAAAGTCATCAATGACAAACTTTCTTCTGAACCAATTGGAGAAACAGCCGTTTTCCTCATCATCTTTCCAGAAGAACACCATAGGCTGCTTTCTCATCGGACGATGCATATACATATATTTTGCAGCCCACTCTGGATCATCGTAGTGGCTGTATTCGCTCATCTGGCAGCCATGACAAAGATCATCTGCTACTTCCAGAATCACATCTGAGAGTTCCAATCCGTTCTTCCACTGATCCGCGATGGCAGCGTATCCTAACAATGCGCCGAGGATATTGCCTGTCACTGCACCGGTGGAATCGCTATCACCACTATGGTTCACAGCGGCAATCACGCCTGCGGAGAAATCGTCCTGATGCCGCAGAGCACAATAGAGGGAAATGCCTAGCGTCTCTTCAGCCACCCAGCCTTCACCAAGTTCATGTATATTATCAAGATCGTCGATCGCATCATTTTCTGACAGCACAATAGCCTTGTCAATGATGTTCACGAGCCCCGGCAGATGTGAATCCCCTTCAAAAATCCGGACTACTGTATCCCTTGCTTCCAGAACGATCTCCTTCAGGGACATACTTTTCCCTTCCGGAGGGAAAACAATGCGGTTTATTACATGAACCAGCACAGCAGCTGGCATATAGCCAAGTGAGTGGCCATGAGTGATCGCCGCCAGTTGAGCGCCTTCCATATCCAGTTTTTTGATATCAGACATCTGGTAATTGACTGCCAATGGGGCAACGCGCATGATCCCGCCACAGCCTTTGCTATGATTGCGCTTCGCCTTTACATAATCCTCGTATTCTGTACCATCCTGCAAAGCAGACAAACATGTGTTGCCCGGAGCTCTTCTGGAATACAACTCCGGCACATCCAGCAGCCAGGAACAGCCTCCAGATGCCGTAAAACGTTCATACTTACTGACTTCCTGCAGCGTGGATTCCTGTGTTTTCAGCCAGTCTTTATAGGCCCTCATGACATAACCTCTGGGCCAGCCCCGAATACCCCGCATAGCTCCTCTGGTATCACCAACCAGCAGGCCATTTGCCGTAAACAGAGACATCTGTGTATCGTCTGAGATCAAGGCTTTCCCAGTGACGGCGTCTTTAGTATATGCAGTAATGCCATTTTCTCCATATTTTCTAAAGATCTGCTCTTCCTGCAGGAATTCCACTGGATAGCCCAATGCGTCACCAACAGCTCCGCCAAAGATGCAACCTCTAATGGCATCCAGATGAACCTCAGTTTCCTTCTTTCTTTCGAGAGCGCGGTCAATCTCTTTCTGATCCTCATCCCTATAGAAATGTGAGAAATTCCGGCTAAACTCCTTAAAGTTGTATTGATCTGCAGAACGGCTCAAAACGGCAAAATCTATCCTGCGGAACATATCCTTTTCGCGCATGCCATCGTAATTAAATTCTTTCAATGCCCTATAGAACAGATCAGAAACAATCCGGGCATCATTTCCAAAGGCTCCGCATCCGAACGCGCCAAGGACCAGGTGCTTGTATCCTAGATAAGCGGCGACCTTCAGCATACCTGTGATACGATCATAAACCATGGTTTCGTATTGCTGCTGAGTCATGCCTTCCATACCATTGCTGAGCATTGGCGCAGCGCACGTCATGACTGCAACGATGACTGTTTCCGGCAGCAGATCGCCGTTCTCATCCTTGATGATCTCCACCTGCGGGTGGATCATCAAAGCATGTGATCCCATATAGGTACCCAGAGAGCGGTTGTAATCGTAATAGGGTTTAGCCTTCACCCCTTCCAGCGAAAGAAGGAGTGAACTTTTTCTGCACAGATCTTCTTCCTGTGCTTTCGCGCCCCTCCGCACTCCGCCGCCGGGATTGACCGGATTTGCCAGATTCAAAACAAGGATGGGCTTTGCACCTTTCCGCTTCAGGTCATACGAAAACTGCTCCACTCTTTTCCTTGCAAGGCTATAAGAATCTGCATTTTCACAGCCATATCCACATCTGCCAAGTACATGAACATGCTCGAAATCCTTTGCATTGCAAACTTTCTGGACATCTCGCGGTAGGTAAACCTGAACTTCTTCCATCTGAGCGCGTGAAAGCTTCAGAGGAATGGTTTTCCCCCGAAGCTGATAGAAACCTTTTTCGAGGATATCAAGTGTATCCCGCAGCATGGAAATGTTATCATCGCGCATTGTGCTACCTCAAAACTCTATCTGTTGCATTGCGAAGAGCTAAACCTGCAGATGAACTCTATGCGTTATTAATTCTCAAACCCAAAGTTATCTACATGGAGTGTTCTACAATTTTCCGAGTCGGTACGAACTGTTCCTTGAGAGAATCCATCAGGAGTATGCGCACTTACTTCAAGGGTAAGCTCGACTTCGCAGTTATCTGTATTGGAAAGATGACTGATTACCTCATCCAGGTATACTTGTCAACCATTGCTCTTCTCCATCATCTGATCACTTTTCTTGGAGTTGCACGAAGGACAAAGTACTTGACCGTTTTCGATAGCAGTCTGCCCACCACGGCTCCATGGAATAATATGATCAGCCTCCCAATTATTCCATTCACAATGCACACCGCACATCTTGCAAATCCCGTTATCACGTCGATAAATCACTTGCCGCTGTGCCTCGTCAAAGCTTCTCTTGGGGTCTTTCTGTGGGAGATTCGGAACGGTCGCTAGCAAGCTTTCTTTAAGGAAATTGTGTCTGTAAAGCAAAGAATCTTCTGAGTCGGATGAGTGAGACACACGTTCGTGATAAACAACGAGGCGTGGATCTTGCTCTTCCGGGGACTTCAGTTCGTCTTCAGCTCGATTGGCTTCGAAGTCAATAAACCATTTGGCGATATCAGTTTCACGGTCTTTGATATCATAATTTGGAATAAGCTCCATAATAAGAATGAATAGTGATATTGTGCTATATCGCTTTAGCTCAGGGGCTTTTTCCGGGAACATCCTGTTCAGATAATCGAGGACACGGTAGATGCTTTTTGCCTCCGGAGAAGATGCATTGAAATCCTTGTATGTCTCATACATCTCATTTAGGTCACGATCTTTGATATTACGAATTCCCTTATTCAGGGCAAGCAACGTCATCTGTGCTGCAATCAGATCATGTGTAAATCTGGTATTTGAAAAATGTACCTTTGTAAAGAATTCATGGTTTGTCAAGCCCTTAATGAAATCTCTCATTCTTCCAGGCATGGCATTGCGCTTTTCCTGTGCTTTCAAAGTTGTGCCATTCTGAAGGCGGAGGAACATTTCGCGGATTTCGTCTTCATTCTGAGTATCAAGGATGACAAAATCCAAGCTATAGCTATCGATGATTGTTGAAACATCCATGTCCAGCTCGCTGTACCTCTTATTGGCTACATCTATTCCATTAACAGGCTCGGCATCTTTCGCGAGAGCAAACTCATCGTCATAGAAGGACCAGATTGTACGAATGCGCTGCTGTCCATCGATGACATCATACGAATCATCGCCCTTTTCATGGAGGTAGATCTTGGGCACATCAAAATCCCTCAGTATGGAATCAATAAGCAATTGTTTCTGTGCTTTTGTCCAAACAGCTGGTCTCTGATAATCTGGATTTGTATCGATCTTCTTCCGCTTCTTTGATAGTGTGAAAAGTGGCCATGTCGCACGTTTCAGCATATCTGCACCTCCATTATTTGATGCCAGTTATTCCGGTCTTTCGGTTTAGTCGCGATAGCCCTCAATCAGTCCGAATCTACCGTCGCCAATCTTTCTGGTAAAATGGATGATATTTGCAGTGGAGTAATCCAGCGTAGGAATTTCATTTTCCAAAATGATGGTTTGCCGGTTCTTTTCGTGTTCAATCATGTACTGGAAAAGCCCGCCACGCATGCTATCTGATGTGATCTCAGTTCCTTTATCTTCTTCGCGTTCTTTTAAAGAAAGGATCGGTGAATCCATCACAAGCAAGTGTGGCATATGCATGTTAAATTCATTCAACATTTCTTGCACTGCAAGGGCCATAACACTATTCAAGAAAGCCCTGAAGCCCTGCCCCTGCGATAGCTTTTCACTCCCGTTGACAACAACATCGCACATGTCTTCGTCAAAACGGGAACCCACATAATTATCATAATTGCATTTCTCAAGGATTTCCGTCAGTAGTCTCTCCAGTGGCTCCTGAAGGACTTCACGAATCTTCTCACGTACATCAAAGTCGTTTGAGAATTCATCCTCATTTTTAATCCGTAAGAGCTGCTCATTTAAGACTTCGGTAAAGTGTTTGAGCATTTCCTTTGCTTTAGCTTTTTCAAGGGCTGCGGTGAAAATAGCAAGTTTATCACGCAACGCCTCAACCTGAGGTCTCAACTCACCTCGGATCGCCGCCTGCACCTGCTGCTGTTCACGCACAAGCGCCTCCCTTTGACTTTGGAGTTTATCCATTTCCTTAGAAAGCGCTTCATCGGCATACTGAAGATCTTTGATCCGTAATTCAATTTTATCTGCCTCTGCTATGGCAGCATCAAGGCAGGATTGTGTCTTTTCTTTCGGGAGCTCTCCATTGCAAAAAGGGCAATGATCCAATTTGGGGATCTTTCCTTTATGAATATCAGCCTCTGCTATAAAGGTAAGACGACGCATATCAGACTCATACTGGGTGCGCAATGCATTATATCTATTCTTTAGTATGGTGCTTTCTGCAATGGCAGAGGTGATTTCAATCAGCTGATTGGTTACAATCTGGTCACGATCTGTTGTCTTCTGCAGAGAATCCTCCGCTGCACTGATTTGCTCAAGTATCTCGTTAATCTCTGTCTGAATTTCTTCAACTGTGCGTGGGTCATCGCTTTTAATGCTTATTGTTTCTCGCTCTCTCATGGCATTTACGCTGCCATCGACAATACTTTGTGCAGTAGTGCGTTTCACAGTTATGATTTTTGAGGACATTTTCGGTGCTCCATTCGGGGAAATATAGTTTAATTCTTTTGCCAAGTATATGAGAGATGTTATAGTTGGAACCGGAATGTTCTTGGTATACGTTTGGCTACCAGCTTTGAGAATGCTGTTTTCCCCAGAGATCCTATTTTCATTAATCACAAAGAAATGATAAAACGTACGGACAGTCAGAGCCTGCTCCATTGAGTCTTCAATCTGTCTTATGATTTTAACGTCCTTATCTATACCCATTAGTTTCAGCCACAAGGAGCTGATTGTATCCTTATCCTTCGTCTTAGCACCTACTGTGTATGTGCCACCCTCAATCCCAGGGGCTTTACTGATAACAATGATATCATTCTTTTTTTCATCAAGCTCACGGTACAAACTAACTTCTGCACCATCAACATCCAATATCATGGTAACGGCATATATTCTTAGAGCAGGCTTATAAAGACGTCGTGCTTCTCCGCCCAACATGAAATCAACGCAATCCAGTATAAGCGTTTTGCCAGTATTGGAAGGACCGTAAACAATATTCAATCCCGGAGCAAGGTCTAGTGTAGAACCGATTCTCTCGCCACTCTCGGTCTTACTCGCAATGATGAATCTCTTGATATAGTACATTACCGGCCTCCCCGCACCGACTTAACGGCACTATCATTTATCATATGGTCCAGCTGCAGGTCGGAATAATCCTTGAACCGTTTTATAGCATCTGCTGCGATAGCTTTGTATTGCAGTGCATACTCGCTTTTCAATTTCCTGATGTATTTACTCCCTGCATCTGTTATTGAAAAAGCATATCCATTATCCATTTCCACATTCAGAAGTCCTTGTACTACAAGGCCTTTTACAGCTTCTTGTAAACGTTCCCGGCGGCTCGCCAGCTCGGAAAACATGTATTGGTTGTCACCCTGAGGATTCAGATAAGGTAGCTGAAAATACCCGGCATAGCAAACAATGAAATCCAAAGAAACTATTCGCTCGATTGAATAAGCCTTCTTCTTCGCTGCCGACATAAGAAGCAAGACTCGCAGTTCCATTTCAAACGTGGAATTGAAAACCGATTCTGTCATGCTTCCACCCATTTGAACCTTTCATCATTTACAAGAATGTGGCATACGCCTTTTTTCTCCGCAGGGCCAATCCAATTGAATGTTGCATCATCCACCCAGCTTGCAATCGGAACTTTCGATGCTTGTTCCATAACAGCGTTCACCCTGAGAAGCGCGTCATCGTAAGCCCGTCTCCGGGTCTCGTAGATACCTTCTTCGACCTCATCCAACAATTCGGTAATAGGATTCTCCTCATCTGGCTTAACAGAATCCCGTGTTTCACGGCATACCAGTTCCGCCTTATAGTAGTTCTTGCGATGATGCTCGAAGTCATCTCGATAGTCGAGTTCATCCAAATCACTTGCTTTTTTGATCGGCTTTCCTGTAGCGTCCGAATATGCCGCATACAACTGCATCACATATTTGATCTCAGTCTGCTGCACTCTTTTGGGGACTTTAGCTTCCGGCTTTTTGCGACGCACAAGCTTATCAAATTCCATAACAGAGTCAGCTTCCTTGTCAGCAGCTTTTTTTCGCTTCTTTGAAGATGTTACCTTATTATCGCCAAGGACCGCTCTTTGGAAAACCCGTGCTAAGAATTCATAGCTCCCCGTCCCTTTATAATACTTCAGCAGTGCCTTCTTTTTCGAATCTGAGATTTCACACTCTTTGACCAGTGTAATCACTGCCTCGTACATTTCATCCTCTTTGGCATCTACGATCATCTGTGTGAAATCTTTTGATGTAAAGTATTTTATAATGATTTCGAGGGTCTCTTTCTTTCCGATCTCGGTTTGAATCTTCTGCGGAATAGGTTCCGTTCCGTTACCCCAAGCGCTGGCATTTTTGTTGTTTACTTCATACAAAACACCAGTTTCATCACAGAGAACAATCTCACCATCGGGATCAAACAATGGGAAAAAGAGCAAGCGGCCAACAGGGGTAAATCCATCGTCGATAACCCCTAGTTTAAACGCCTCGTAATAGGATTTATAATTTAGTATCCTTGGCATCGCTTGCTCTTCACCTACTTTCCTCATCTATTCGCCTTATATTGAAGACGATCATTCCATTCCAAGCGCCTTGACGATTGCGTCCTCAGGGCTGCTGTAGAAAGAAATTTGGAACTTCGCAAACAGATCTGCTGGGACAGTCGGAATATCTGCAGCACTGCTCATCGGGATGAGTATTCTCTTGGCACCCGCGTCGAAAGCAACCTGCAAGGTGGATGCAAGTTCCTCGACCTTGTTGATTGTACCGCCGATGGACATCGAACCCAGCACGCACAACTGCGCTTGCACCGGGCGGTCAAGAGCGCAGCTGCAATAAGCGGTCATCGCTGCAAGGGAAATATTGCTGTCGAGGCCAACGCCCTGACAGTCCTGAATATGCATCAAGTAATCCCTGTTATCGACAGAAATGGAAGCACTGATCTGTTTCGCGTTAGCCCGGAAATAGTTCTGAGCCGTCTTAACGGATTCCTTCGTTTCTTTGGCGCTTTGCATGCCTGTGACATCAAATTTTCCGGAGCCATCAGTCATGGTAGCTTCAAACTTGAACAGTCCTTTCATGCCATTAGTGCCATTCGCCACAGTAAAGACATGTCCAGGCTTCCCGACGCCTTCTGGGATAAGCTTGCCGCCGCCCTGCTCGATGACAGGAACGAATGCTTCATCCATCGTTGCCAGGCGGATATAAGAAAATTGAACGTCATAAAACTCCATGCCACCGATTTTCTTCAGCTGTTCTTTCACACGTCTGCGGCCTTCAATAGCATATTTGAGAATTTCTTCGATGTCTTCTTCGGTATAGTTCCCATCCGGGTAGAGAAGCTTAACAAGGCCGGAGACCATTTTGCGTACTGCAATGGTATCACGCTGATTCAGGCATCTGCCGAGGCGGAAGTACTTATCAAACGCATCCGTCTGCGGCACCTTACGCATCTCGCGCATAAACTCTGCGAAATAATCCGAGATGAAACCATAGTTATCCGTAAAGAATTCTGGTCGCATTTTCGGAATTTCCCACCCGGGAATATAGCAGTGCATCCTGTCAAAGAAAGCACTGTCGATCATGGCTTCCGGGAAGGGCTCGAACAAATGGGAGGTCTTCAGCAGGTAGTCTACGCTCTGGTTAACATTACCCACAAAGACCATGGATGCATTCGCCTGGATCGCTTCTTTTCCACGTGCAAATGATCCAGATGCCATATAGTCTTTCATGATCTGGACGCCATCTTTATCTTTGAAATTGATACCGGCGACCTCATCAAAGGCTACTACATCCCACAGGCCAACAAGACCGATCTGCCGCCTTCCCATGTTATAAAACAGATTTGCTACCGTTGTTTGACCGCCGGAAATCAGGATGGAATTCGGAGACAGCTCTTTATAAATGTGGGATTTACCAGTGCCACGTGGGCCAAGCTCACAAATGTTGACATTATTCTCAATGAGCGGTACGAGGCGAGCCAGCAAATGCCACTTTACACGATACTCAAACTGCGTGGGCTCCATGCCACAGGATCGCAGGAGGAAATCAATCCACTCCTCTTTCGTGAAGTGATGCCGTGCATTTATAATCTCTGATTTATCCAGGTTTGGCATCTGAATCGGTGTAATGTCATTAATCACAAAGGGGCTCTGTTTTTTCTCGTCCTCGTTGTAGAAGTAGGTCAGATCAATGATGCACCAGATCCCGCCAGCCAACAGCTTGTCGTATTCCCGGACATATTTGGGGTGAACGTAGATCCCCTTGATGCCAAGGAAAAGGAAATCTGCCTCATATTGGTCGATTTTCTCATTCAGCTTCACTGTCAGCTTGTCGATAACAGTGTAGTTTCCTTGCTCCTTGATGCGTGCCTTGATCTTCTCTGCTTCATCCGGGCGAACATAGTTATCTGCCAGAATTCGCTTAACCTGCTCAATGCCCGCCTCAATCTCCTGCGGGTCATCGGAAGTGCAGTAAGTACCAAGCAGGTACTCCAGCACATAGGTGGGCACATTGGCGCTATCCTTGATTTTCTTGGTAGCGCCTTTTGGTACAACCCTGCCAGAAAAGAGGTCAAATACTTTTCGATCCAATGAATCCATTCTTCATACCTCCTCAGAACACACGGAAACCGAGAATATCGATCACAAACTGCTCACGCTCGATATACTCGTCCTGCTTTTCCGTATTGCGGAGAATCAGATAGTACCGCTTGTTTCTGTCAAACTGAATGTTCATCAGCGTAAACCGGATGCTGGTGACTCTCGCCTGTGGATCATCACTCGTTGAAGCAGCAACAAAGGGATATGTTCCGGACACTTTGTTGCCGTCCTCGTCTACCATATAGGTTTCACAACTGATAGCCTGTTTTGTACCTTCCGCTTTTTCTGTTTGCTCAAACTCCAATGCAAAGCTACGGTTGGTAACCTTTCGGGTTACGCTCTTCAGCCGGACACCGACCGGGGTAACTGCATCTTTGTTTTTCGCAGCGCGCAGCTCACCAATGTGGATAATAGGCACTACGATCTCCTGTAATGACGCTCCGCCATGAATATACTGTAGCCCGCTCCCCTGAGTCTTGAACAAATCATAGCTGTAGGGCAATATCACACGATACCCCTCTTGGTCTCCACTCAGCGGGAATTCCAGCGTATAGGGAATACTCATGGATGGATCATCCGTAATCACATAACGTTTGTTTGTCTCAGTTGGGTGCAGGCCGACAATGCCACCGTACTTATCCGATTCCATGACCGTGTTACGGCGGAAAATGAAACCATGATCAGCGGTGATATAGAAGTTAGAAATCTGAAGATTGTTGTAGAGCTTCTTGATCAGATCCAGCAGCTCCTGAATTGCAGTTTCAGCCACATCCAGCACGCGGCGTTCATTATGCTCCCCGGCATTGTCAATTACGTTATGATAAATGTATACCAGCGATTTGTCCGCCATATAAGTACGGAGCTCGCTTCGGCTCATATTGGTGATCTCTTCATACTGGATCGCAGCATAACTGGTTTTCTTCGACTTTAGAATTGCGTCCCTGGGCTGTGTCCCATTGGTCGGCTTTGCATCTACAAGCACATCCCCCTGTTGATAGGTCAGGGACTGATGAGGAAGCAAAGATGCCATACCGAAGCGAGTTTCAGAAGGCAGCGGAGAAATGGCGCAGGAGAGCGTTTCCGTTCCTTTAAGTACGCTATCCCGCTGAATCCGGTCGAATAGCTCATGCGCAACCTCATAGCGGAAGCCATCCGAAACGATCACGAAGCACTTTTTGTAATTATTCCGCTGAACATCCTGGTAGAATGTGCTGGTCGGTTTGATGCCACTGAAGCGCCATTCACCTTGACGCGCAAGAGCATCACTGAACTCCTTCCCAATGACATCCAGGAATTTATACTGGTACGTCATCTCTACGCGGTCAGCCAGAAATTCAAATTCATCCAGCGGGTGTTCAACAGCGCGGAGGCTCACGCAGAAGTGGCGGTAGTGATAATCCACCTGCCAATAGATCTCTGTATACTTCTGCACATACTCTGTTGCCAGAAGCTCTGTGGGTATCGGTCGCTCCAGTAGACGGAAGAAAGCAATACAGGAAGAAAGCAGCTCATATTCCGCCTTATACTGCGAATACCAGATCGCGTTCATGCGCTGGGTGATAATGCGGTCAAAGGTTTCATAGTCCAAGCTGCCGTTCTTCAGACTCTGGGCAATGGTCTTGATCACATGCACATCGATGCACTCAAACACATCCGCCTGGCTGACGCATGCGATGTCTCTCGAAACCAGAAGCCCTTCGATAGACATTTCGGCAGCAATCTCCGCCTGCAGTTTAGGATACCGCTTGTCAGTCTTGACCTTGTCAACAAAGAATTTAGCGTCCATCCGACCGGGTCCTTCGATAATGAACTGCTGATAGTAGGAAGGCAGATCACCGAAGTCCGCTTTCTGCTCCAGAAGCGTCGTGAACAGGAATTTACGGGTCAAGGAGGCAATCCGCTGATCTCCTTCATAGTTATAATATCGAGAGATTTCGTCCCACAGATATTCCTCGAAACCAAACTTCTGGACATCGCTGTACTTGGAGCCACCGTCAAATACCAGCTCCGTTAGCACGCTTTCGATGGTTCGGGCATTTGCCTTCACAAGCACGCAAACCATGCCCAGCTTGAAATCATCACCAGGCATTTGGTCATTGATCTGTACATAATCCGCAAGCTTTTTGATGCGGGCCTCACTGTCAAAGAACTTCTGATAGCGTTGCACAATCCGGCGCAGGTCACTGTTAGTTAGCCCGAGCCTGCGCATGACCAGTGCAACAGTGTCGGCATAGTATTCCTCGGAGTACATCAGGATGTCCAGCAGCCAGTTTTCCGTATCCACAGGACGCTCATGGGGAATGTACACCAGGAAATTACTGTCCAGATCATCATGCTCGATGGTTTTTTTAATGGTGAACTCGTTATGGTCGCAGATTAACACCCGGCAGCAGTCAAAGCTGTCTGCAGCCACGTCCTCCGCAAAGATTTTCGGCGCGTCATACCAGAAGATGACCTTTCGTCCACTGGAATCCTCGGCTCGGAACATATTCACGATTTCGTTCCGGGCTTCCCGGTAATCAATACTGGCCATACACGTTCACCTCACTTTAGCGGGGCAAGCAGATCCATTTTGACCTTGCTGCCGCCGTCCGTCACCATCTCTACGCCCTGGAATTTAGCGTAGTTCACCTTCACACCATCATCCAGGTCGATGGCAATGTACTTATTTGCCATATGATCCAGTACTTGCCCGTAGGCCAAAGCCTCCTGATAGCAGGCCATAAGCCGCTGGCGCTCTTTCTCCAGCCGGACGCGTTCGCTACCCTCAGCAGTGCCGACACGTTGTTCGATGTCCTCCAGGTCGTGCTTCAGTCGAGTAGATTCCGGCAGGAAATACTTTCCGTTGATGCGAGCCAGCGTATCTTGACTGTAGCGATGCATGTAGATCAAGCACTTAAAACCACCGTTTTTGCCGCTGGTGAAGAGCCAATAGATCGGACGTTTCTGATAAACTTTCAGATGGTCAGCAAAGAAGCCGTCGTTGAGATACCGGTTCAGTGTCTCCTCAGCGGACTCATTCTGCTTCTTGCCCAGTGCCTCGGCGATGAACTCCATGTTCTCTCGGTAGCTCTCTTCGCCGTAGATGTGCTTGATCAGTTTGATAAGCCGGGCTGTCAGCCCATCGTCCATGCCAATACCGCGGTAAATCGGCACGATACCATCGTCGTCCGGTTGGTAGGTTTTGAATTTGCTGGCGTCCCAGTCTCCTCCCGCATAGGCCAGTCCGGGAATGTCCAGCGAATACCGTCCCATAACAACGCCCACCAGGTAGGAGATCAACGCCCGGATATCCCGTTGCTTGTCCGCCAGCCGCACGGTTACGCCCTCATTTGCCACCTCCGGCGTCAGCTCATCCTGCAGGCCGTAGATGTCAATGAAAATGCGGTTCAGTTCTTCCTCATTGGCCTTGAGCTGTTCAAAGCGTTCCTTCGCAATCCGCTCCCACTCACAATAGGCGGTTTCCAAGCGAATGCACAATTCAGTTGTGGGTACCATCTCTTCTCCGTTTGGCGTTACGACGATAGTTGCAGATTCGCGCTCTTCAACCCGCGAATAATCAATCAGCGGATGGCGCTGAAAATCCCATGAGAACTCGTAAGCATCCCAATCTGCTTTGGAAATTAGAATGTTTTGATCAACCAACTTTTCAATTCGAGCTCGTACATCATCATTTGGTAATGGGAGCGGTATTCTTTTTATATCTCCAACCTGTGTTGTCGTTGTAGGGTTAAGTGCTTCTACGTATATTGGTGTTACACAAGAATTGAATACACCAATAAGAAGCTTTAATGTTTGAATATCAGCAAATGCACATGACCCTTTAACATCAAACATAAAGCCGCCCTTGCAATAACGCCCCGCAAAAGATGTTCCTGAAATATCCGACCAAGTTATGCAAGGCTTCAAGTAAACATGCGTCATGGTTGTCTTTGCTCGGTTGAATTCACCGGATCGTGCCCAATTAACAACATATTCATGATTTCCATACCATTTTCGCATTTCTCCGCCTTTATGATAAGGGATCCACTTGGTTTTCTGCAGATCAATTTGTGAAACGTCTGTGTAATCAAACGCGATCTTTTTGTATATCAGTTCTGTCCATCCGCGAAGAAATGTATCATTATCTCCTGTTGTCATGCCAGAAACAATTTCAGCGTAAGAACCCATGGATGGATTATCAAACGTTTTTAATCCGCTCTCACTTATCCAATATGAATATGGGCTTCCTGGAATCAATTTAAAGCTTTCTTGTTTAGCAAGATAACGGCCCCTCTTCGAGACAAACATCTCTTCCTTACCATTCTGAGTTGACGGTGATATAAGGCGAGCATAATTTCCCAAGTAATTACCAATCTTGGTGTTACGTTGAATGAATGCTGTTGTTTGCACAACTTCTCCACCAATTGACTCAAAAGCATGGGGTCCAAGTTGAGCCATAGTAATTATGATGGATGAATTTAGAAGTTTTTTCCGGAGTTTAATATAACTTGATAAAAACATCCAGCTATGCATATTTATCATAGCTAAAAAGCCATTATTTCGTATAAAACCTGTCTCCATAAACATGGCAAACATATCTGTTTTGCTATCGGGATAATATAATGCAGCATAGTCTTTTGTCTGCTTTTCCATCGAAGAGATTGGCCGATATGGTGGATTAGTTATCATGACGTCATAAGATGCAACCAGCATTTTCGCCTGCAGAATAAGCTTTCGCAGTAGCTCAACGCCATAGGACAGGAAATCCACATTAAAGGTTGTTGTGATCTGCTTTTCCAGCCTATCGCAAGTATCCTGCAGTAGGGCATAGTTCAGCTCTGGCACTTTGATCAGTGAGCCGATGGTCTTTCCTTCTGTAAACGTGCTGACCAGTCTGCCGACCTCGTTGATTTCCGGCTTTGAGAACACTTTCAGCTCTTCCATGCGCTTCCGGTATTCCAGGGAGATCAGCAACTGAGAGTCCAGCAGCTCCAGCACCTGCGGAAGGGTGTAGTAGGCAGGGCTGAAGAAGCGCGGGTTAATAGAACGCGCCTTCATAACCAGTGCAAAGCTTGCCAGCTGAGCAGCGCGCTTGTCCACGTCCATGCAGACCAGATTGTTTTTGAGAATCAGGGTCGGTATGTCGCGTCGGTTGTATCCCTTTTCCTCATACATCTGATAAAGCAGATCAAATACATAAACGGCGATATGTCCAGAACCGCAGCAGGGTTCTACAACCCGGATGGACTCCGGGTTCACGTTCCTGTAGCGGATCTCGTCGAGCTTTTTCTGTACTTCCTCCGTCTGCCCCGCTTCTTCCACATAGTATTTCATCTTGGAGCGCAACGGAGACTGGGGATAGCTCTCCAGCCAGATGCGGCCTACGGAGTTTTCTGCCATATATCGGACGATCCAATCCGGCGTGAAAAGCTGTGTAACTGCCGGAAGCGTTTCCTTGGTGATAGTTTTCTTGGAGTCGTTGACTTCATCCTTCTTAGCAGAGATATAGAACTGATACATCCAGCCGATGATCTCCACGTCATTCAGGAAATTATCCTCAGGTATGGCCATCAGCCGTGTCAGCACAGTGTCACCGATCAACAACGCCTTAGGCAGAAGCAGCTCCATATAGGAGGAGTTATGTTCAAATAACATCGGCAGAATGCCGGAAAGCGCTGTACACTGCTGCAGCAGAACATACCGGAAAAGCTCTTCGGTTTTCCCCTGTTCCTTGAGCCGTCCGCACAGCTCCATATTTAGCTTCAGATCATCCTTCACTAGCGGCAAATTCCGCAGAATATCCGGCTCTACACTTCCGGTGGTGCTGGAGAGTACGCGGAACCCATGAGGCAGGTAATTGTGCACTTCCATGAAACGCAGTGCCACCAGACGGTTGAACCAGGTATAGGCAAATTCCTCAATAATATGCCTATATCCCTTCGCCTGTACCTGTTGGATAATGCTGTCCCGCTTGCCCAAAAGATCCGCAGGATAGGAGTTCGGATCGCCATCAATGACCGTGACTTCGCCCGTACGACGAGCGGCTTTGATATCAGATGCGCTGTTGATACCAAGAGACTTCAGGGAAACTTCGATCTGCTGCTCCAGGTTTTCTTTTGCCCAGACCGAGAAAGTTTGAAGCTGTCGTTTATCCATATCGCACCTCTCAATACAGATTCAGCTCATCGCTGTCTTTCAGTTCCGCCAGGAGGCGGCTACGGATCTCTGCCAGTACCTTATCCACATCCTCTGCAGAAGTAACACGACGATTGGCCACAGATATCAGGTTGGCAATGGATACCTGCTTGGAATGGACAGGCGGATCATCCTCATCGTATGGCTCGTCATCATCCCGCTCATTCAAGACTAATGTAATCATATTTCGGAAATTACTGATAGCATTGGCACTGGCTGTGATATAAGAATCCATGTTCTCTGTGTTGACGCTCAGGGAGCCCTGCCATGCATCAAATTGTGTTTCCAGCCGATCCGCTGTGGCCTGTAGTCGTTCCTTTCGTTCATCTGTGAGTTGGGCTTGCAAAGCCTGCCGCAGCTCCTTACGGAGGGAAGAATGATCCCGCTCAAGCTGCTGTTTGGTGGCCTCCAGCTTTTTCTGCAGGATTTGCTTCTGGATTTCACTGGCTCTGAACACAAGATCCGCCAGTTCACTCATGCGGCTAAATGGCATCTCCATCTCAGTGATTTCCCGCATGGATTCCACAACCGCCTCGATGCTGCTTAGATCGCTCAGTAGACGATTTGCATCGTACCATTCGATCACAGCAAGGGCATCACTGTAGTTTTTCTGTTGGTTGCTCCCCTCACGGTAGAAGACCTCCAGCTGCTCCAATGTTTCTGCTTTAGCCTCCAGGCTGTCCGCATGTTCTATAACAGCATTAAAAATTGTCTGAGGATCACTGGAACGAAGGATGGCCTCGATATCGCGGGAAATCTCTGCCGCTACCTGAGCTCCGGCATAGTTGGTTCCCTGCCTGGAACGAAGATCAGAAAGGAAATCCTTCTTGCCACGGAAGAAAGAAACAACCCCTTCTTTTAGTTCTTTCTCCGTCAGCGGCAGGTTGACAGAGAAAGTATCGTTCATGATACGCTTGACTTTGTACAAGGTTGCTTCATCAATGACTTCCTTGACCCTGACCACCATGGTGTCCACATTGTTCTTCCGGGCCAGATCGTTCTTAAAGCTAGTGTTCGAGGTGTCGATCATGTTGTCATGGATCATGATCTGAATGGCATTAAACTTCCACATCCGACCGATCATACCTATAATGTCCAGGTCACGCCATCCATAAGGCTTCTTGGAGAAGTAATCCAACAGACTCTTGACCGTCGTGGTGCGCATCACACGTTTATCATCGCGGAGTTTATCCAGGATTTCTTCATACGCGCCTTTGTTATCATCGTCGTTCAGGCCAGTAAACGTAATATCGCTCTCCGTGAGCATGGAATAAACTGCTCGTTGATCGTTATAGAAACCAATCACCAGCCCAATCTTGAAGTAATCGCGCTTCACCATTTCCTTCAGCGCATCCATCATTCTTTCTTTGCCGTCCTTCTGACGGATATCCAGCTGAGTTCCAGCGAGGTAAATGGGCGCGTTGCGAAGACTAGCGCGGATCAGTTCTTCAGCACGCTTGGTGCGCTCGGCGGCTTCAGCCGATTTTTTGGTCATGATCTCCGTGAGTGATGCAGACATAGATGCGCTGTTGATGCGACGATATGTACCGATCTTGTTCGCAAGAATCAATTCGCTGACAAAAGTACCTTCGGTCAAGTCGATGATAATTGCACCTTCGCGCACAGACTCTGCCTGGAATTCCGATGCGGCGCGTGTTCCGGAAAACTGTGTCCGCACCCTGACAGTCAATCCATTCTGGCTGATGGAGCCTTTGCATTCTTCATCCACAAAACGGTTCAGGGCAAAATCATAGTGGCCTTCATAACGGTATTTGTTGCCTTCAAAGATCTTATCGTAGATGATCTCAAGGATTGTCCTTTGGACTTCAGCTTCGTTATAAGCCGTGTTATTGATTTGCTTGTTGACATCCTGCTCTGCATTGGTCAGGAAGTCGTATTCCTCTCCATTTTTCTGGATCAGCGTTTCGGCCTCCAGCCGCTTGAGAGACTCTGCAATTCTACTTTTCAGAGCCCCTTTATCCGCCGTAAGACTGTCTACCATCAGTGTGGCAAGGCGATCAATGGTTGCAGGCATATCCTTGACATATTTGATCATGAACAGAATCCGCAGCACACGGATATCGAAATGATCCAGACTCGGCTTGCGCTCTGCGTTGGTAAAAACGGTTTTGATGTCATAGTCTATGAACTGCTCGATGGTCAGGTAGAAACTATCAAAGGGAACCAAAAGCCCGTTTTCCTGCTCCATGCAGTTCTTAGCGGAAGTTTGGAAAGCATCCAACAGTGAACGCTCATTCTGAGAAAGGTGCCTGCCCTCGCTCATGCCGTGCTCACGGATGGCTTCAAATACTTTCTGAAGCAATTCAAACTGATAGTTTACAAATGGATACACAGCTGAAAACTCGTCAGCATCCTTATAGCCTGACCATGTAGGTTTTGCAGGGAAAAGTATGAGATTGGAGAGTCTACTGGCATTTGCGTCATATAGAGCACGAAGCGGAGTAACCGCATTTTCTTTCTTTTTCAGAATACGTTCCTTGATGACCTCATCTGCATTTGCACCACTGAGCAAAAGGCGGGTATTAAAGCGACCCTGTATTTTTGAAAAGTCCTGCTGCTTGTCCTTGGTGCTGTCAATCATAGCCTTCAGTTCCTGCTGCGAAGTAACGACAACCCAAGCCTGCCCGTGGCAGTACTTACCCAAATCTTCCACGCATGTTTGCAGGTTCAGCATCAGCTGTGTGTTATCACCGATGAACTGACCCACCTCATCCATGAGAAAAACAACACGTGTGTGGTTCTTCTGACAGTATGCATTGACAATCTTAGCGAATTCTTCAGTGCTGTTAGTGAAATTGCGCGTCTGATCCTCCACAAAGGCCTTCGCACTTTCCTCGGAGATTCCACGCACCGCAGCCAACGCCTTGATAATCGCATCCCTGTTCAGTAGGGCCTTAGCCCTGGCTTCTGTCCATTTGCGGTGGCTGATCTCTTCAAATTTCGTGACAAAAGCTTCCAGCAGGCCTTCATCGTCCAAGGTGCGCTCCATATCTGCAACCCATGGATTGGAGCCGCAGTAACCAATAGACTCATTAAAGGCGCGGAGCATGATATCCATAATGGCTTGCGTCCGCGTCTTAGAATCTGATTTAGCTTTGCTGTCGATGTTAAACAGCACAACCTTATTGGCTGCTTTCGCACTCGCCTCAAGGTCTGCCATAACGATTTGATCTTTGATCTTTTCTTGAAAATACCTTGATGCACGCCATCCGGCGATCTCCTCATTAGCCAGGATATAGCCTAGTATTTTCAGGAAGTGGGACTTACCTGATCCAAAGAAACCCGTAATCCAAACTCCGATCTTTTCCGTAGGTGTCACCAGCGACTCACGATACCGACGGAAAAAAGTCCGGAAAGACTTGATGATTTCTTCCGTGCAAACATATTCTTCAAGTTCCTGCCACTTCTGTTCTTCGTCCTCATTCCCGATTGTGACAACGCCTTGAATAGAACGGTTGATGTCTCTTACAAACAGATCCTTAATCATTGCCGGTTCTCCTTTCCACAAGCGGGAATGCTCTGTAATAATTGTCATCGTCTAAGCGTTCAAACAGCCTGAGCGTCATAGCGTTTTTGATCTCGTATCTTCCGGGATACATCATTACAACAGGATTTTTTCGGAAGATACTTTGCAGATTGTTCAAAATCGTATGGCTACGGACGATAGGATACGCTTTTCCGACTCCTGTGATCAGGATGATAGACTGACCATCATCTGCCACACTTTGTTTAAAACGATCAAGGAACTCATTTTCACTTTCTTCCACCGAAAGTAAAGGCTGAAAGATTTCCCGGAGCATCAGTGATTTATCATACTCTGTCTCCATGCGCTGAATATCCTCCATATATCCCTGTTCACGGATAATATCCAGCATCATCTCATAGAGGTCAAACTCGATAATGGCCGGATTTCTAGACTTCAGCTTTTTGACTTCTTTACGGACGAGGAGTTCGTCCTTTGGCGCATAGTCGAATATGTAAAAGCGCAGCTCGTTGGCGGTTCCATATCTGATTAAGGAAGGAACGTTTATCATCCGATCTTCAAGATCAATAAATCGTTCATTCAATGTACGTTCTGCCATGTTTTTACCTCCCCAGCATCGCCCTAAGGTACTCTTTATCTCCGATGGCGGCGATGTGCTCCTCGACTTCCGGGTGAATCATCATCTGCTGCACAACGATGTTTCGTCGTTCGCGGGTTCCAAGTCCAGACTCAACAAGAATGTTACGATAGCCTTTTTTCAGGCAGAACAAGGTATGCTCTCCCCATTTGGCCACGATGAGATCTGTCTGAGCCTTTGCAGTGAAGAACTCATCAAAGTCATCTATGGAGAGATAATGCTTTTCTCCAAGAAGCGCCTCTCTGTACCGTTCAAATAGAAAATCGAAAAACAATGCATCTGTCTTAGCAATGGCATAAACAAGAATAAACTTTGAAGTGGCGACATCGCCCTTATAGAAGAAAGACAGCAAATACTCATCAAGGCAGGAAAGCCGATTGTATAATACGTTTGTGATTTCACGTCTGCGTTGCTCAGATTCAATTTCAATGTAGTTGTCGTTGAAACTTTTTTTAAATACTTCATCATAATCGAGGCCATCCAGCATGAGACCCGCAATTTTCTTTGCAATAGGGTATTTATATGGCGTCTTCTTAATCGCCGAAGAGTAAGGCTTCTTGTTCATGGTCGAACCCCCTGGCAAGAATATGTGTCCAGATACTATTCTACTTTAGATATCCTGTCCTGTCAATAAAAAGCGTTCCTTTTGAGATGCAATTTCAAAATTTTAATATTTACTGCCAAGCGTGTGCTTGATTTTCTACTATTATCATGTTATTCTACATATGCTCGAAGCAAGAGCACACGGTGCAACTACAGAACACTACATTGCAGCGCAGCATAATGAGATCAGGATCGGATTCCTGCAAAGACGTGGTATGGCTGGGTGTGTCATGGTATGGCACGGCAGTAACAAGGCAAGGTACGGTCACTGAAGCTACCCTCCCCAAATATAACGAAAGTGATATTCAAGGAGGATCATCATTATGACATACTGCGAAAGCACGCTGAGACGGAAGGCATATAAGATTGGCTATCAGGTAGTCAAAGGGTTCCAGCACTATGGTCGATATGTGTATCACAACTCTTATGGAGAACGATACTCTGGCTATATGGTGAAGGATCTCTCCAATGGTTATTTCGAATGGGGGTCCTACAACTCCAATTTCGATTTCTGTTGGAACATCGATGATGTTGCTGAATTTCTGAAGGAACAGTACGAAGAACTCGGACTGGCTTGGTAATTCAAAACTGATCAGCACGCCCGTGTGATTGCAGAGCAAAGCCTCCGGTCCCCTCGAGGGTAGCGCCGGAGGCTTTTTGGTCACCTGGAAAGGTGGCCTTATTTTTTTTGCTCGTTTATGGTCGGATTTTCACTGACAATGGCTGACATTGACTGGATGTAGGCCTCGAAAAAACAGGATATCCTTAGCTTGCAAAATGAAATTGCAGCGAGGTGAGAAGCAGTGACGAAACGAGAAAAGGAAAACTGGCTGTGCAACATTCAAAGCGCTGCACAGGAAGTATCGTTCCACTTGGGCAAGGATACTGTGCAGCATGTACTACAGAGATACAACGCAACATCAATTGACGATTTATACCCATCCGATTATGCGGAAGTCTTCGATGAACTGGATTTTATAGCAAACGATGCCAGCGGATAATAGCGCTCTTAAAGAACAGGTACGGCCCTTCCTCGAGGAGCGTGCGATACCATTCTGAGCTAGGGGAAGTATCTGCGTTTAGTTCTCTAACCCGCCGATAGAAAACATTACCAACAGCCTGTCGGCTCAGCTTCCCATGGAGTTCCTCAGCAATCTCAGCATATGAGCAGCCGCCTCGGAGCACCATTCGCACAATTGCATTCTCGAGACGTCGTGTAGTTCTGGAGTAAGGACTGGCAAAACTAAACTCCGGGTAGTAAACGCATCCACACCCAGGCGCTTCACATTTACGCTTACTGAATTCCAAGGAGATGGTAATCACTGCGGCATCATTATCCCGTCGAAAAGCATCCAGAAAATTCCGATGCATTTTCCCTTGATTTCGGCCCGATAGATTTCCGCATCGCGGGCATTTCGGAAGCTCTATTTCTGGAACCAGCCTACAGAAGAAGTGGTTTTCATCACCTTCACCTGAAACGACTATTAGTTCTGGAATGTCAAGCTCCTTTGTCCGCTGTTCATCGATTTCACAGTTGCTCCTTGTCATCCAATGCACCACCCCGCTATCAGCAGTATAGACAGTTTACCACCAACTTCTTTACAAATCTACTGTGTTATATCGAGCGTTTCGATATAGTGGACAACGTTCCCTCTGGGGAGCAAAAGGAGCCCTGATCAAGCTCTTGTATCCCGAGTTCTGCAGAACTCATCCTTAACGACTAAAACGCCTGCTTTCGGAGCCCGGTCGCACCGGCATCCGATAGACCGGAAGCAGGCAGTCACCCGCATGCTCCTTATCGGAGAGCGTGCCTTCACTTGAGCAGGAGGTCAAAGTGAAAGCACGCAAAATCATGAAGCTGTTTGACAACGGCTTTCTGCTCGCGACTATGCGAAAGGAAGCCGAAAAATGTCAAACAAGGCCTATTCCAGTACTCAGAAGTCCTATTACCTGCCTGGCGATCCGTCTCGGACGCCTCTGACCCACGAAGAATTCTGCGACATCATGCGCCCTTTCTGGAAGCAGCGGAAGCAGCTTCAGCGGGCTGGTGAGTGTAATGCACCCGCGCGACATGTTTGTATGTGTGACTGCACGGATTGTCCTTACCGGCGCTGCGGCAATACCATCCCTATGGATACATTGGAGAGCATCGGCGAAGATGTAGCCGATTCGTACTGCATGGAGGAGGATGTTGCTAATCGGATCTTTGAGCAGCAGATCTACCGGTGTCTGCCGCAAATGGACACGATCGACAGGATCATCATCCGCTGCCTGGTACTCCATGAACGCAATGTGACTGAGCGCCAGTTGGCTGCTCTAATCAGCAAAGCCATCGGGAAAAAGTACAGCCACCAAGCGGTACACAAGCGGATACCTGCCGCAGCCAAACGCCTGGCTGATCTGATGAATTACCCCTACTAAAGAACGAAGCCGAGGTTGGATCAAACCAGCCCCGGCTCTTTTTATGCCTTCTGATAGTATGCCATTTCATCGCCATCGGCCCGCAACACCAAGCCTGGAGCCCAGGGTGGTGTCCGGCCCATCTGTTCCGAAACCGCCTGCAGCGAAACCACCGGCGGACATTCGATGATCAACTCATCATGTACATGCGCCACAATTCGGCTGGTACGGAGCGTCTGCATGGCGTAGCAAAGGATATCCCGGCTGATTGCCTGCACAATGTTTTCGCAGAATTTTGGCCCGTAAGATTCCAACCGCTCCCATTTTTTTGTGCTGCCGATGCCCATGTAGGTGATAGCATCGCCGCCGAACTGGTTGGTGCCGATCTGTGGCTTGACGTAGCTGAGCCTTCGCCCAGATGGCAACGTAATAAACAGCATCCCGCTGGTGCAGGTAAACCTGATTCCATGTGTTTCCGTTTCGCTTTTGTCGATGACAGCCTCCATGACCGCCTTGTCCACATCCCACCAAAGGCGGACGATATTCGGATTGGATTCCCGCCATGCGTCCACCAGGGGCTTCAATTCCTCCTCCGGAACACCCATTTCCAAAGCGCCCATGGCTTTCAGAGCGCCGACGCTGCCACCGTAACCGAGGGCCAGTTCCGCGACCTTGCCGCGCTGGCGAAGGTGGCCGTTTATGCCGTGCTTCACCACCGGCACATGAAACATCGCGGATGCTGATGCGCAATAAATGTCGCCGCCCTCCAGGAATACCTTCTGCCTCCACGCTTCTCCAGCCAACCAGGCAATCACACGGGCCTCGATGGCCGCAAAATCGCTGACGATAAATCTGTATCCCGGTGCCGGAATAAACGCCGTGCGGATCAGCTGACTCAGGGTATCTGGCACGTCGTCATATAAGAGCTTCACCTGCTCGTAATCTCCGCTGCGAACCAGCTCCCTGGCCACACCAAGATCCGGCATTTTATTCTGCGGCAAATTCTGCAACTGGATCAGCCTGCCGCTGAATCGGCCCGTTCGATTCGCGCCGTAAAACATGAACATGCCACGGGTACGTCCATCAGTGCACACCGCATTTTTCATGGCGATGTACTTTTTCACGCTGCTTTTTGCCAGCTGTTGGCGGAGAAGCAGCACCTCCCGCAGCTCTGGCGGGCAATCCTGCAGCAATTCCGCAACAACCTTCTTACCAAGAGTCTCTGTTTCCAACCCGTTGTCCGCAAGCCAGGCCTTCATCTGCTGGACGCTGTTGGGATTCTCCAGGGCGGTCAGGTGCTGAATGGCAGCGGTCAGTTCATTTCGGGATTGCGTATCCATCTGGATCGCGTTTTCCACCAATTCCATGTCCAGCGCGATGCCTCTGTCGTTGATCTCCTGATCCTGATGATACTGATTCCAAACCTGCTCCGGCACTGGATAGTTTCGCAGCCTATGCTGAATCGCCATTTCGGTTTCCACATCGCGGGCATTGTAAGCCTTGAAGGTTTCCCATTTCTGCCGGTCATGGGATGGCAGGTTGCGGGTGCGTCCGCCGTTGGTTTTGCTCGGCGCACAGGGCTGACAGAAATATCGGATCAGGTCTTTGCCCTCCGCCATTTTCTGCTTATCGAGTCCCAGCACCGCTCCTGCTCCGGCCAGGGACAGCGGCAGGCCAAGATAGGCAGACCACACCATGGTGCAGCGCCATCCGGCAGGATTCAGGAACCGTGCACAGTCCATTGACAATGGATGCTTGTCATGAAAATGATCAAGCGAAAGCCCCAGATCAGCCAGAAGCCGGGACAGGCACACCCGCTCAAAATTCGCGTTGAATGCCCATTTGATCACTTCATCATCTGTCAGTGCAGCCAGCACATCCTTCGGAATGCTTTCCCCAGAAGCCAGGTCAATCACCTGAACCTCACCGCCGTCCACAGAATAGCCAAACAGCAGGATCTGAAAGTCCGGTGATTCCGCGTACTTATATACACCGCACCTCGTCAGATCCACGCTGCTGAAGGTTTCGATATCGATACTGATGTTTTTCACATATACACCCCCACAGAGAGAAAAGGGTGGCAGACTGCTCCGCCACCCTGACTTTTCCGGATTAGTTCAGGAAATCCTCGTCGCCATCGTCTACGGCATCAAAGTCGTTGCTGGCGTTGGTGTGCCCGCCGAGGGGCTCGCCGTCGCGGATCTTCTGGATGTTGCCAAGGCCACAAGCTACGCCCTTGTTCCCGTTCACAGAGAAGGCGTACAGGCTGATGGAGACCCTGGCATATACACCGCTGTAGATCTCGCTGCGGTCGATGATCGGCTGCACATGGCGGTCAACCACCTGAGGCGCGGTCTTGCTGTTGGCGTTGATGAACCAGCAGCCCTTGTAGGCGTCATCCTCGCGCTCCAGGTCGCCGTCCCGCAGGGGCAGCTTCAGCGCGGCCTTATTCGGGATCTTCCCGCCGAACTTGCCGATGCCCTCCTGGATCGCGCAGTCGATGGCGCGGTTGATGGCATCCACGGTTTCGGTGTCGCTCTTGGGGATGATCAGGGAGCAGCTGTAGCGGGGATCACCGCCGCTGACGGGAGCCTTCGGGTCCCAGATGTTCGCGTAGGACAGACGGACGATACCGGTGACGACTTTGGTGTTATTCTGCTTAGCCATATTTTTCAATCCTCCTGAAATTCATTGAAATCGTTTTTGACGTTATTCAGAGCCGGGCGCTTGTCCGACTCAGGGACCAGTGTTGGCTTTCCTGCGGGCTTATGGACACAGGAGCCTAGCACCTCGGCAAAGGTCTGCTTGCCCATGAGCTTTTCCATCTCTCCGATGGGCAGGAGTGTTTTTCTGAAGATGTCCTTATAGCCTGCTGCATTGGCAGCTGCGATCACGGCATCCTCATCGGTGTACTTGCGGACGCTACGGCCCTCGACCAGCTTCCAACCGGGCCACTGCTTTCCTTGATGCAGTGCTCCGTCCAGCGCGTAAGCCTTGAGCTCGTCGGCCCATTTGATCAGATCATCCAGCTTGCCCAGCACCTCGCCGATTTCCGCATCGGTAAGCAGTGGTGGCAGGGCGAAGTCCAGCTTTGCCAGTTCCAGATTCAATTCCGCTCTGGCCCGGCAACGCACCGCAGCTTTGCAGAAGACACACCATGCGCCGGGATGGTAGTCGCCCTTACCCTCAAAGGCCAGGGCCGCCAGGGGCTTCAGTGTGTTTTCTGCCCAATCTTTCAGATCCGCTACGGAGATCGACCAGGTGGAAATGTTCTCCCGGCGAGGCTGGTAGATCGTCATGCTGACCGTACGGATATCGTAGAGCCCATCAAAGATGGTTAGTGCACCCAGGGCATACAGCATCATCTGCGGATTGTGCTCCGCCTCCACGACGATGCCCTGGCCATATTTCAGATCGATGATATGGAGCTCGTCATCGGCCACAATCAGGGCATCCCCGGTGCCGAAGCCATCGGGCACCCAGCAGGAGAAATCCAATCGCTGCTCGATCAGCAGGATCGCGTCCGGGCAGCGCTTCTTCGCCTCCGCCAGCGTTTCCAGCACGTACTGGACGTATCCGTCCGTGTGCCCGTCCATCTCATCACTGTCATAGGTGGAGATGGGCTTTTTTGTTTGGAGCTTCAGCGCCCGGCGCAGCTTATGCTCGGCCAGCGCATGGGCGGCTGTGCCTTCAGCTGCGGCCTCCGTTTCCCGATCCGCAAAGTCCTGTTCAAGCCGGGCGCTGGGGCTGCAGTTCAGCCAGCGGTGCGCCGACGAGGCGGACAGGATCGCGTGTGTTCGCGGTGCCATTACAACACCTCCGCCTTCGCCTTCAGGGCAGCGTACCGGCTGGGATCAACGGCGCTCAGCTTGTCCGCGCCGCATTCCCGGATCAGGGCCTGAACCTCGGCGCGATGCCCGGCGACGGACTTTTCAGCCAGCACCGCCCGGACTTCTTCCAATGTAACGGTCGGCTGAGTGGGTTCCTGCTGAGGCTGCGCAGCAAGCTCAGCCTTCACAGGTTCATCGCCGCTGAAGATCTCCCGCAGGGTCTGGCTGATCTCAATCAGGGCCTCACCACATCTGTGCAGCTCTGCGACGGCGGTGGACAGTTCCGACATTTTGCTCATGCTTCGGTTCTCCTTTCTTTTGCCTCATTGCGTTGATCTGGCCAGCCATGCGTCGGGTGATCACGGAGATCGCCCACAGCGTTCCGAAGAGCTCGTCCAGTGTGCTCTCGACGGCGGCACCGGTTCCAGGGTTGTCATAGTGTTCCTGCATTTGTCCTGCACCTCACTTTCCGAAGGGGGTGTTTCGTGTCCCTTCGCAACCCACAGGACAAAAACCGGTTCTTTGGCAACCAGACGCCGAAAAAATCTCGAAGAAAAATCTTTCCATAAAAAATCACGGCCCGGTTGCCAAACCGAGCCATTTTGTCCTGTGGGTATCGGAAGCCCAATCTTTATGAAGGAGGCGCATCGCATGAAAAGCTATGCCAAGGTCACATGAGCCACATCAACCGATTCAACGCGTCCGGGTATCCCGATCCCACAGCCTATGAGGCGCTGACGCGGGTGGAACAGGAGCTTCATGATTCCCGGTTCCGTCCCATTGTCTACATCTGCAGTCCCTTTTCCGGAGACACCGAAACCAATCTGGAAAATGCCCGCAGATACAGCCGGTTTGCGGTGGATCAGGGATACCTTCCGATTACGCCGCACCTGCTGTTCCCACAGTTTATGGACGACAGCAACGAAGCCGAGCGGAATCTGGCCATGCGAATGAACATCATCCTCCTGACGAAATGCGCGGAGCTCTGGGCTTTCGGCGACCGCATTTCCAAGGGAATGTCCATTGAGATTGCCAGAGCACGCCGCAAGGGCCAGACAGTCCGTTTCTTTACCGACGATTGTAAGGAGGTCAACTGATATGTATTACACCGAGTCCGACGGTAATTCTTATCCCGCCAAGAAGCGTATCCGTGCCATCGACCGCTCCAAGGTCACCACATGGAGCCGCGAGATCGTCAACTGCAACATCCTCGAAGTGGAGGCTGGCACCAATGGTTACCAGGGCGGCGATTCAGGCCACGGCTCCCGCACCTATCTTCGCCTGAAGGATCTGGGCAGTACCGATATCCGCTGCAATGTGGAAGCGGATCAGTTTGGCTGTGATTCCATTGAGATCATCCTGGGCGGCGACGCGGAGCTTGAAACCATGAAGGAAGCGCTGCGCTGGATGCTGTCCGTGCTGGAGACCCAGTCTGAAATGGAGGCATGATCCGAATGGCAGCTTTCAATCTTTATCGGGCCAACTGTATTGGCAACGAGTGGAACTGCCTTTATCCGCACAAGGTCTGCGCCGGAGATGAGGAATCTCTCCGGCAGGCCGTGTGCCAGGATTATGTGGCGGTTGAATACGCCAAGGGCTATCGCTCCAACGAGAACTTCATTCGCACCAACTGCCTGGCGCTGGATTGTGATAACGGGCACAGCGAGAACCCTGAGGAGTGGGTTTCCCCGGAGAAGATTCTCAGCCTGTTCCCGGACGTCACTGTCGGCTTCCACTTCAGCCGTCACCACAACCTGCCCAAAGAGGGCAAGAGCGCCCGGCCTAGGTTCCATTGCTTTTTCCTGATTGATGAGATGACCGATCCGGAAACCTATAAGAATCTGAAAAAGCAGATCAACAGCATCTTCCCGTATTTCGACACGAAGGCGCTGGATGCAGCCCGCTTCTTTTACGGCACCAGGGACCCGCAGGTACAGTTCCATGAAGGTACCATCACGCTGAATGAATGCCTGGATCTGTATTACCCGGATAACGAGGAGGCCTTTGCCAACCTGCCCCTGCCGGATGCCAGCGGCATCATTCCCGAAGGAAGCAGAAACGCGACCATGTCCCATTTTGCCGGGAAGCTGCTTAAGCGTCTGGGTGAAACGGAAGAGGCACGGCAGAAGTTTCTGGAGAAGGCCGCGTCCTGTGTACCACCCCTGGAACAGCGCGAGCTGGATACGATCTGGCACAGCGCTGTACGGTTTTACCGGAAGATCTCCCAGAGTGAGGACTATGTGTCTCCCGAGGAATACGCTGCCCGACACGGTGATTTCCTGTACAGGCCCAGCGACAATTCCGATGTGGCGGAGGCGCGTGTGCTGGCAGAGGTTTTCTCCGGTCAGATGCGCTATTCACCGGCAACGGATTTCATCGTGTACAACGGCGATATCTGGGAGGAATCTAAGCCCCGCGCCCATGCCATCATGCACGACCTGTCCGACATGCAGCTGGAGGAAGCGTCCACTGCAGCGACGGAGGCCTATAAGATTCTGGAGCAGAACGGAGCTGCTGACCTCATGAACAAGGAAAGCAAGAAGAAGGCACAGAGCGACATGAACGACGATCAGCTACAGGCGTACCTGACCTATATGCGGGCCATCGGGTACCAGTCCACGGCCATGAATTACCGCCAGTCCAAAAACATCAAGGCTGTTCTGGCGGAGGTGCAGCCAATGGTGCTGATCCGGCCCCAGGATCTGGACGCTGATCCCTTCCTGCTGAATACGCCGGAATGCGCGTATGACCTGCGGCTCGGCCTGGCTGGCGCGATGCCGCACAGCGCGGATCACTTTGTCACGAAGATGACCGCCGTGCAGCCGGGCGAAGACGGGAAAGCCCTGTGGCAGGATGCCCTAAAGCTGTTCTTCTGCGGCGACAAGGAGCTGATTCGCTATGTGCAGCAGGTCGCCGGAATGATCGCCGTGGGAAAGGTGTTCGTGGAAGCGCTCATCATTGCCTATGGCGATGGCCGCAACGGTAAGTCCACCTTCTGGAACACCCTGGCCCATGTGCTTGGCACCTACAGTGGCAATATCTCCGCCGATGCCCTGACCGTGGGCTGCAAGCGCAATGTGCGTCCGGAACTGGCTGAGGCCAAGGGCAAGCGCATGCTGATCGCCTCCGAGCTGGAGGAAGGCACTCGCCTGAACACCTCCATCGTGAAGCAGCTGTGCTCTACAGACGATGTGTCGGCGGAGAAAAAGTACAAAGATCCCTTTGCCTATACGCCCAGCCACACCGTCGTGCTCTATACCAACCACCTACCGAAGGTCGGTGCCAAGGATGCCGGGATCTGGCGGCGGCTGATCGTGATTCCCTTTGATGCGAAGATCGAGGGTAAGAGCGACATCAAAAACTACAGCGATTACCTGTTCAGAAATGCTGGCGGTGCGATTCTCTCCTGGGTGATTGAGGGCGCAGCGGATGTCATTAAGCATGACTTCAAGATTCCTCTGCCAGAATGTGTCCAACGGGCCATCAAGCAATACCGTGAGGACAATGACTGGCTGGGTCATTTCCTGAATGAGCGCTGCGAGATCAGCAACAGCCTGCAGGTCAAATCCGGCGAGCTCTACTCCGCCTACCGCACCTTCTGCGCGGACACAGGCGAGTACACCCGCTCCACGACGGATTTCTACAACGCCCTGGAAAACGAGGGATTCACGCGTCAGAAACTGCGGAACGGGTCCTTCGTAACCGGGCTGGCGCTGGGCACGAAGGCCGATGTGACCGACGACTTTTTGGAATGACATATTAATAGGAAGTGTGACACTCGTTGATGGTCAATTCCAAAACTGTTGTATAGGTAAAAATCAAGGGAAAATGGCCTATAGAGGAGTTTTGGGAACGACCGTCAACGACCGTCACACCTTCCAACGATACTCACTGATGCAAAGGAGCCCGAGTCCATGATTGAAAAGCAAGTGGAGCAGGCGCTGCGAAAGGCAGTCCGGGATCGAGGCGGTCTGGCACTGAAGTTTGTCAGTCCCGGTCTCGCCGGTGTTCCCGACCGAATTGTACTGATGCCCAATCGCTGCGCTGCGTTTGTGGAACTGAAAGCGCCGGGAAAGCACCCGCGCCCGCTGCAGGTAAAGCGGAAAAGGCAGCTGGAGTCGCTTGGGTTTCCGGTGTACTGCATAGACCATCCTGAACAGATCGGAGGTGTGCTGGATGAAATATGTGCCACATGATTATCAGGCGTATGCGACCGATTTCATCCTGACGCACCCGGAAGCCGCCGTCCTGCTGGATATGGGCCTTGGCAAGAGCGTGATCACGCTGACTGCCATTCAGGAGCTGTGCCTAAATGCCTTTGAAATCAGCCGGGTGCTGGTGATCGCTCCGCTGCGGGTGGCAAGGGACACATGGCCTGCAGAGCTTCAGAAATGGGATCACCTGCAAGGCCTCAGCTACAGTGTGGCCGTCGGCACCGAAAAGGAACGCCTGGCTGCGCTGATGCGGCCTGCCTTCCTGCACATCATCAACCGGGAAAACGTGCAGTGGCTGGTGGAAGACAGCGGCTTGCCCTTCCGGTATGACATGATTGTGATCGACGAGCTGTCTTCCTTCAAAAGCTGGCAGGCAAAACGATTCAAGAGCCTCCTGAAGGTGCGGCCATCTGTAAAACGCATCGTAGGCCTGACGGGCACACCCAGCAGCAACGGTCTCATGGATCTTTGGGCGGAGTTCCGGCTCCTGGACATGGGACAGCGGCTCGGACGGTTTATCACCCGGTACCGCGAAGCCTACTTTGTTCCCGACAAGCGCAGCATGCAGCAGATCTTCTCCTATAAACCCCGGCCTGGTGCTGAGGATGAAATCTACCGAAAAATCGGAGACATCACCATTTCCATGCGGGCGACGGATCACCTGAAGATGCCGGAGTGCATCATGAACCGCGTGCTGGTCGGCATGAGCGAGGACGAGCAGCAGGTGTATGACCAGATGAAGGAACAGCTGATCGTTCAGGTCAAGGGCAAGGAAATCGACGCGGTGAACGCCGCTGCCCTGTCCGGAAAACTGTGTCAGATGGCCAACGGTGCTGTGTACGCCGAGGAAAAGGATACCGTGCAGATTCACGACCGGAAGCTGGATGCACTGGAGGATCTGATCGAAGGCGCGAACGGCAAACCGCTGCTGGTGGCCTACTGGTTCAAGCATGACCTGAAGCGTATTCAGGAGCGGTTCCCGGCAGCAAGGGGAATCCGCACCAGCAAGGACATCACTGACTGGAATGATGGAAGGATCTCATTGGCGGTCATCCATCCTGCCTCCGCCGGACACGGCCTGAACCTGCAGGCGGGTGGCTCTACTCTGGTGTGGTTCGGCCTGACATGGAGCCTGGAGCTGTATCAGCAGACCAACGCCCGGCTGTGGCGGCAGGGGCAGACTGCCTCCACCGTGGTGATCCACCATATCATGACAAAGGGTACCATCGACGTACAGATCATGCAGGCCCTGGAGCGGAAGGATAAAACACAGTCCGCGCTGATCGACGCGGTAAAGGCACAGCTGGGGGGCATACGATGACAAACACGGAACTGGAAATCATGCTGGATGCCGCAACATATCTGGGAGCACACAGCCAGCCGCCACCGAACGGCACCGATACAGCTGTGGATTGGTGGATGGATGCAGCGGCGGACATTGGCGCGATAACCGCCAAGTGGGATAATCACCCGCTGGCCACAGCCATCCTGATCGCCATCTATGGTTACCTTGAAGAGAAAGCGAAGGCGGTGACGCCTTGAACGGATACCAGGCATTGGCGAACGGCATCATTGAACAGGCAGTGAAGGATTACCGGGAGGCTCTTCGCAGGCTGAAGAAGCACCCGGATGACAAAGCCGCTATGAAAGAGGCTATGGAGATGGAAGAATTCTTCCACTCTTCCTGGTACGGGGTACTGACACAGGTAGATCCGGATTATTTGATAGACAGATTGAGGAAGGAGACGGTGAAATGACCGCAAAGGAATATCTGAATCAGGCTTATTGGCTCGACCGCAGGATTGACAGCAAGCTGGAGCAGCTGTCTGCCCTGAAGGATATGGCGACAAAAACCACATCGATCATGAGTGACGATGTTGTAAGCCATACCCGCAATGTGCACAGCATGCAGGACGTGATTGCGAAGATCATCGATATGCAGGCAGAGATCAATGCCGACATTGACCGGCTGGTGGATTTGAAGCGGGACATCATGCAGGTGGTGAAAACCGTGGATGACCCGGAGCTTCAGACGCTGCTGGAGCTGCGGTACCTGTGTTTCAAGGACTGGCAGGATATCGCCTACAGCATGCACTGCACGGAGAGCAATGTGTTCAAGGTACATTCCAAAGCGCTGCAGGCGGTAAAGTTGCCGAAATTGGGTAGTGAATTCCAGTGAATTCCACTGGATTCCAGTGACCGCCCTATGATATGATAGACTCAGCAAAACAGGATCGAGACAGCCTCGCAGGGATACACCCGGCGGGGCTTTTCCTGTATCCGGACAAGGAGTTGAAGCGCATGCTTTTCACCAGCGAGCAGGTGTCCGCCGGGCACCCCGACAAGATTTGCGACCAGATCAGCGACGCTATTGTGACCGACTGCCTGAAGCACGACCGGAACAGCCGTGTGGCGGTTGAGGCCATGATCAAGGATGACCATGTGTATGTGGCCGGAGAGATTACCTCCAAGCATGAACCGAATATCAGCTATCTCGTGCGGAATGTCCTTCTGTTTACCGAGCCGGAACTGTATGAGAGTTTCAAGCTGGAAACGCAGATTTCCAAGCAGTCCGGTGACATCGCTCTCGGTGTGGATAAGAAGGGCGCTGGCGATCAGGGTATGATGTTTGGATATGCTACCAATGAAACCCGGAAAATGCTGCCTATGCCATTCGTACTGGCAACAGAAGCCATTGAAGGACTTGATATCAAACGGCACCCAGGTCTCCTGCATGACGCGAAGGCACAGGTGACCTATGATTACCGAAAGCGTCGGATCGACACCTTCCTGATGAGCGTGCAGCACAAGGAAGACGTGGAACCTGAGGATGTGTTCCATCTATGCAAACGGATCATGGAGAATGTGGCAGAAGGCCGCAGTCTGAATAAGGATTTCCGAGTGCTGGTGAATCCTACCGGGCGATTTGTGACCGGCGGCAGCTTTGCTGATACAGGTGTCACCGGACGGAAGATCATGTGTGACACCTATGGCGGTGCCTGCAGGCATGGCGGCGGTGCTTTCTCCGGAAAAGATCCGACGAAGGTTGACCGGAGCGGCGCGTACATGGCGCGGAAGATTGCCAAGGATATCCTGCGGCATGGTTTCGCCCGGCGCTGTGAGGTGCAGCTGGCTTATGCCATTGGTGTCGAGGAACCTGTCAGTATTTGCGTAAACACATTCCATTCTGGCAGGGTCCCTGCTGTGTATCTGGTCAATTGGATTCGAAAGCACTATGACCTGACTCCTACCGGGATTATCTCTTCCCTGGGGCTGCGAGATGTCAATTATGAACACACTGCTACTCTGGGACATTTCTGGCATCAGTACATGCCATGGGAAGAATGATCCACTTTATTTCCGTTGTGTGCCCACAGCCCGTTGACTTTATGGGCGTTCAGAGTGAGTAATGGCATGCAAAAAAAGCAAAGGAGGTTTTTCTCATGACCATTACGACCAACACGACCGATCGCAAGGCGCTGGCGAAGGCCATCGCCGAGGAACTGGGCACCACCGCCCGCTACATGGGAATGCCCGGCTGCGGGTACCAGGTTGGCGACTATGTTGTCGACCGGGACGGAAACATCACCGGAGAAGATTTCGAAGCCCTGCGGGATTTTCTGACGCGAAACGGCTACGAGCTTCCGGATCAGGAAGCGCCCGCAGAGGCACAGCCTGATGACGAGCACGAAGAGGAAACGCCTGCTGATTCGGAAGCGGAGCCCATTACCCAGATGGACATTTCGATTCCGGCGCGGAACGCTACGGTGGCACAGCTGAAAAACCTGATCTTCATGCTGCACAGCCGCCAGACCCTGATCAACCGCATGACCGACAGTAACTGCTTGAACATTCCCGACATCCTGGTCGACAGGCTGCAGGAAAACACACCGGAAACTCTGGAGGATCTCACCAGCCTGCTGGACGATTCCAGAGCGGTGGCAGAACTGACCGGATTTGATTTCCGGGACAGAAAGGTCAGCATGACGTTTCCCTTTGACGAGACACAGCCGGAGCGCTGGACAACCTACGCCAACCTGCTGAACCGGATTTTTGATGCGGCGATGAAGGCCACGCGGGTGTTCCCGGAGCGGGTGGAACCCGACGACCAGAACGAGAAGTATCTCGCGCACGTCTGGCTCCAGCGGCTGGGATACCACGGCGCAGATTTCAAAGCCGAGCGGAAAATCCTGCTGGGCCACCTGAAAGGCTACTGTGCCTTCGGAAGCGGCGACAAGATGCAGGCCCACAAGGAAAAGTACACAGCCCTCCGGCGGGAGCGCAGGCTGGCCGAGCAGGAAGCGGCGGTGCTGGAGGTCATGGTTGAGGAGGCGAACACCAATGAGTAAGAGCATTCAGGAAGCCCTGCTGGATTTGAAAGCCCGGCAGGAAGCTGGAGAAAAGATGCCCTGCCCACGATGCGGACGGGACACCATGAAACCGGATCTGCACACCAACGCACTGAGCCGACATGCCGACGGCATCTACGTGTGCGACGACTGCGGCACAGCGGAAGCGATGCTGGACTTCATGCGGAACCCGCTCCCGCTGGAGTGCTGGGCACAGTTTCGGGAAGGTGAAGCCACAGCGGATTTCAAAGCAGTGCCCGGAGAGGAAGCACTGAAGACCATCAAGGCGGAGCATGTGCCGCGCCTGATCCGGATCTTCCAGCAGTGGAAGGCGGGCGCAGATTTCAAAGCCCTCCGGATCACGGCGATGAAGGAATGTCCCGGCCTGACACAGATCTGGGACGAGCCTTTCCAGGCGCTGTACACGGTGGCCGACGGTGAGATCGTGATCCGGTTCCGGGAGAACAATGACGCGGTGGAGGTTGCCGCAGACCACCTGACCAAAGCAAAGTAAGCCCCTGCGGATTTGAAAGCGGCGACGCGAAGCAAGTGCCAAGCGCTGGCCGCTTTTCCTTTTGCCCGCGTCGCCGCCACGTTGGCCCCTGTCGCGGGCTTGGCGGCAAGGGCCGAGGAAGAACCCGACCGGGCGAAACGGCGCGAACGTGGGCCAAACACGGCGCGGATTTGAAAGCCGCCCAGAGACGATGAAAGCCGCCTTCCGGATTGGAAAGCGGCTGTATTCGTGTGTCCCTGCGGCAGGTATTGTCCAGGTGTTGTCTTACCAATGTGTGCCCCGCTGCAGGCTTCTTTCCAGCGCAGGCTTCAGGATGGTGTTGATTTGAGAGCGCAGGCCGAGCTTCCGGTAGGCGTCTTCGATGCCCTTGTAGTAGGCACTGTGGGGCGGCGACTGGCGAATCATCTTCATGATGTAAATCATGCCTTCGATTTGAGAGCCGTCCGACATGTACACGGGCCAGCGCTCCTTGATGTAGTAGCTGGGGTATCCTTCGTAGCGGTCAAGGCTCCGTTCGTCGCGGTCGTTGATTTCCCAGACGGCTACGGGCACCCGGTTGCGCTGGTCGCCTGTCTTTTCGACGGTGGCGTGGAGGTAAAACTCCAGCCGGGCTCCGGCGATGTACCCGGTGCCGATGAGCCTGGCATCCGGACAGCGGACTGCCATCTGTTCCTGAACCATGTTGCTTCCGTAAGCGATGTATTTCATTGCGATGCTCCTCCTTGTCGATTTGAAAGCTGTGTCAGGCGACATCCTGCCGTGTGTGCTTGACAATCTTGTAGCTGATCGGCGCGCCGGTGATGCTGTAGTTTCCAAGGCCAATCACGTACTCCATGCACTTCTGTGCCTCCTGAAGTGTCCTGAACTCTCCGCTGTACGGAAGCCACCTGCGGGCTGTTCCTTTGCAGAATACCTGATAAGTGGTCATGATGCAATGCCTCCTTCTTGATTTGAAAGCCTTGCCGGGCGGTCCATTACTCACTCTGCCCGCTGGAAAAGTCAACGGGTTTGTGTGCCTACAGCCCAGCTTAATTCAAAAGCTGTGCCCGCAGGCGAAGGGTCAGGCTGCTGATTTCCCGGTGTGTCAGTCCGAGGATTTCCAGATCGTTCCTTCCGTTGATGGTCGCCATCAGGATTTCGAAGAGTTCCGTCTTGAAATCCGGCGCGTGGTTTTCCGGGTCTTCTTCCCGGAACTGTGCCCAATCGCGGCGCAGGTCTTGCATGGTGTAAACCCTGTCGTCGTTCAGGTCGATGAACTTCATGGTGTGTACCTCCTTCTTGATTTGGAAGCCTGTGGCTCCGGGTGAAGGTTCCCGATTCAGGAGCCCTCAACCGGAACCGCCGGAGCGGTTGCCGTGTGCGTCAGCGGATGGTGTACCGCTTGCCCTTCGCCGTGATTTCGAAGCGGCGCTTGCCGTCCTCGTTCCAGACCCGTTCCATCTTTTCGATGTCCTCCAGCCTGCAGGTTTTCATCTTCGGCTGTTTCCGGAGCCAGCGCAGGGCTGTCGATTTGAAAGCGTCGCCCAGCGTCTCCCGGCGGTCAGTGTGGCTGGCACGGTAGCGCTCCATCTGGATGCGCCCAATGCTGGCGGCTTCGTCGAGGTCGATGTACCAGCCCTCGCCGCGACCGTTGACCTCGGCCCACTTGATTTGGAAGCTGGGCTCCAGTCGGCTGTTCCAGATGGTGCCGTCCCAGCGGTCGCCGACCCAAGTGTCTGCCGCCGCCCGCCCGATGGTCAGGGTGATCACGTCGCCGTGGAAGCCGTCGCTGATGTGGCTCCAGCAAAGCCCGCGTTCAAGGAGAACCCGGATGATTTCGGAGCCGTTGGTGAGGTCGATGTGCGCGATTTCGCCCTGCGAACCGTTCATGGTGTCCGGGAAAATGGTGTACCCCTGATTCAGGAGCTCGGTGACCTTCTGGGTGTACGCGTTGCGGATGTCCTGCTTTTTCATGGTGTGTTCCTTTCCGGGCTCTCGGCCCTGTCGATTTGAAAGCTGTGGCTGGCGCGGGCTTACTTGGCCTCGCGGATTTCGAAGTGGGTGGTGCCGTGTGTCCAAGGGTTGCTCCGCTCCTCGATTTCGAAGCGGCGCTTCATGGCCTGTGCCTGTTCGAGGGTCTTGGTGCCGCCGACCAGACAGCCGTTGCTGTTGTAGATGTGCCAGCGGACGCCGATGTGCTTGCCGTAGGCGATGGCCTGACTCCGGTTCATCATGGGGTGTACCTCCTTGGGCTGTGTGCCCTGCTTGATTTGGAAGCTGGGGTGGCTTCCCGCGACCGGGCGATTCCTGTGCCCGGTTTCGGCCCGGTGCCGCCGGGCCATCATCAGGCGGGTCGGTTTCAAAGCTGTGTCCTCCCGGGTGTGCGCCGCAGGGTTCAGGAGGCCCGGCGGGTGGTCTCCGCACCGTTCCTCCAAGCCGCGTTGCCGGGCATGTGCTTCAGGAGGTGTGTGCGGGCGGTCTTGAACTCCTCGCCATTCATGCCCAGCCGGAGGAGCCAGCACCGGAAGGTGTACGCCGGGTTGTCGGTGACCGGGCGGGCCGGGCTCGCGGAAGCCACCGTCAGGGCTTGGTGGGAAATCGCGAGGCAAAGCTGGATGTAGGCCTTGACTTCTCCGGCATGAAGTGTGCTGTTGAAGGCCCGGAACTCGATGGTGCCCTTCTGGAAAACGCTGTGCAGGTTCAGCAGGTGGTACCGGGAGGGGTCGTAGTGCTGGTGTGCGTGGTACTCCCAGCACATGTCGTCGTACCAAATCCGGGCGAAATCCTCGGAGGTCGCGGGCTTCCGGCGGTTCAGGGTCGCGAGGAAGTGTGGGTCGACGGGCTGGCACCAGCGGCTCCGGCGCTCCGGGCTGATTTGGAGGGCTTGGGTCAGGAGGTCTTCCTTGGCGTTGACCAAGTTGACCAAGTTCCGCAGGGTTTTGGGGGTGTGCTCCCCAAGGCCGACGTGTACGTGGATGCCGCAGGAGGGGTCGGCGTGTGCCCCAGCCGCCCGGAGGGCCCGGACGCAGGCCTGCACCGTTTCGATGTCTTCCCAGCGGCAAATCGGGCTCACGAACTCTGTGCCTTGGTCGCGCGGCCCGGCGATGCTCGCGTCGCTGACCAGCTTCCACCGCCGCCCGTCCGGCGCGGTGACCTCCCAAGCGTCGTACGCGCCGCCCGCATGCCGGAAGGTCGCTCCTTCGCCGAGGGTTTCCGCGACCACCTGCGCGGCCCGCTGGCGGGTGATGTGGTTCATCTCGATCTCGATGCCGAAGGTCTGGGTTTTCATGGGGGTCTCCTTTCTCCCGGCGGCGGCTTCTCCCGCCCGGCCCGGCTGTGCCTTCTGGGCGGTTTCCCGCCCGGCGCGTACATCCATCACTCTGCCGGGCCGAAAAGTCAACGGTTTTTTTTGCGAAAAAGGAGGCCGCGCTTCCTTATACATGCGCGTAGGGGCCGGAAAAAAACCCGGTTTTTTTTTGCCGGGCGGGCGGTTTTTCGCCGCCCGGGCGGGCACACCGACCCGCCGCCCGGAACCGCCGCCGGGCACACTTTCCGACTTTGCTCTGCGAAAGTCCGGCGGGCGGCACACTTCTCCGCTTTGCTCTGGAAAAGTCCACCCGAGCACAGGACTTTCCGACTTTGCTCTGGTGAAGTCCGGGCGGGCGGCGCTTCTCCGCTTTGCCGTGAAGAAGTCCGGCGGGCGGCACACTTCTCCGCTTTGCTCTGGCGAAGTCGGCGGGCAGGTCTGTGTGCCCAGCCGCCGGGCCGAGGTGTGCCCGGGAGGGGGTGGTCAGATCCCTGGGTGTGCCTGGCGGAGACCGCGCCCCCCTCACGCGTGAATTTCCGACAAATTCGGGGGTGGGGGTATCGGCCCGCCCGGACATCAAAAAGCCGCCCCGAAGGACGGCAGAAGGAGGAACCGTGAATACGAATCTGAACATGCAGACCATGCCGATTGACCGGCTGAAGCCTGCAAAATACAACCCCAGGAAAGACCTGAAGCCGGGTGATCCCGCGTATGAAAAAATCAAACGCAGCCTGCACGACTTCGGGTACGTCGATCCCATCGTCTGGAACGAGGTGACGGGCAATATCGTCGGCGGGCATCAGCGCTTCAAGGTGCTGAAGGCTGAAGGCGCGACCGAGGTAGACTGCGTTGTGGTGCACATCGAGAACCCTTCGGATGAAAAGGCGTTGAACATCGCGCTCAACAAAGCCACTGGCGACTGGGAGCCCACGGCCCTGGCTGACCTGCTGCAGGATCTGCAGAGCGCCGGATATGATCTCGGCGCGACGGGCTTTGACGCTGCCGAGGTGGACGATCTCTTCTCCAAGGTGCATGACAAGGATGTGCATGACGATGACTGCGATATCGATCCGGAAACGGTCAATGCATATGTACAGCCCGGAGACATCTGGACGCTGGGCAGGCACCGCATGATGTGCGGGGACAGCACATCGCCGGATGCAGTGGACGCGCTCATGGACGGCATCAAGGCCAACCTGGTCGTGACCGATCCACCCTACAACGTGGCGTATGAATCCGCTGACGGAAAGAAGATCCAGAACGACAGCATGGCGGACGAACAGTTCTTCGCCTTCCTGCTGGCCGCTTTCCAGAACATGGCGGCGCATATGGCCGAGGGCGGCAGCGCGTACATCTTCCATGCGGATACCGAAGGGCTGAACTTTCGCCGGGCTTTCAAGGAGTCCGGCTTTCATATTTCCGGGGTGTGCATCTGGGTGAAGAACAGCCTGGTGCTGGGCCGCAGTCCATACCAGTGGCAACACGAGCCCGTGCTCTACGGCTGGCTCCCCAACGGGAAGCACAAGTGGTTCGCCGACCGGAAGCAGTCCACCATCTGGAATTTCGACAAGCCCAAGAAGAGCGCTGACCATCCGACCATGAAGCCGATTCCGCTGCTGGCGTATCCGATTAAGAACAGCAGCGCACCGAACGCCGTGGTGATGGATCTGTTCGGCGGCAGCGGCTCCACCCTCATCGCCTGTGAACAGACCGACCGGATCTGCCGGACGATGGAGCTTGATCCGAAGTATGCGACGGTCATTGTGGAGCGTTTTTATCAGTATTTTGTAGAATATAAGAAATCGGAACCAGAGATATACGTGATCCGGAACGGGGAAAAAAGTACCTATGCGGAAATCAAAAAGGAAACAGAAATCCAGTGAAGGAATTCCGT
>Ga0310695_10000344_pt1 | contig 123748 bp, 101 predicted proteins | sample RumenRJG_04DNA_FD_203882 | JGI IMG/M metagenome (GOLD analysis project Ga0310695, IMG submission 203882) | Bovine rumen microbial communities from Lethbridge, Alberta, Canada - RJG_04 (v2) (version 2) | ecosystem: Host-associated > Mammals > Digestive system > Stomach > Rumen | place: Canada...
CCCCGGTTTGGGGGGGGGGGGGGGCCGCCCCGGGGGGGGGGGGGGGGGGGGGGGGCCCCCCCCCCCCCCCGCGCCCGCTTTCCCTCCTCCCCGGTTTCTGGTAGAGTATGCGCCAAAACGAGAACCACCACCATGAAGGAAACCATCGCCATCGCCGGGGGGCACCCGGACGACCTCGTCGGAAGCCTCGGCTTCGCGCTGCTCGCGAAGGACCGCTTCGACATCCACATGCTCGACTTCACCCGCGGCGAGGTCGGCTGGTCCGGCCACGGCAAGGAGGAGACCGCCCGCGTCCGCACCGCCGAGGAGGAGTCCGTCTGCGCCGAGCTCGGCGCCACGCCCCACTTCCTCGGCGAGGTCGACGGAGACGCCTTCGCCACGCGCGAGGCCGTCGCGCGCACCGCCGCCCTCCTCCGCGAACTGAGGCCGCGCGCGATCGTCATGCACTGGCCGCTCGATTCGCACATGGACCACGTGATGTCCACCGCCGCGACGCTCAAGGCCGTCTGGACGACCTACGCCGACCCGCGGAAGGACTTCCCCGAGATCTACTTCTACGAGGAGACCTCCCAGTCGCTCTACTTCCACCCCGTCTGGTACGTCGACATCACCTCCGTCTGGGACCGCAAGGTGGAGCTGATGCGCAAATACGTCTCCCAGAACTCCGGCGACGGCATCGTCCGCAACAAAACCGAGGACGCCCTCTTCCGCGGCAACCAGTTCTGGGTCGACAAGGCCGAGGCCTACGCCCCCTACATCCCGCCCCGCCCCGGCTCCCGCTGCATCTTCACCGAAATCCAGACGCCATGAACGAAAACATCGCCAAGCGCAACGCCCTTCTCGCCCAGAAGACGATCCGCGGACTCGAGACCCGCAACATGACCGGCCACTGGGCCGCGTCGAGGGAGGAGGCGCTCGCCGTCGCCCTCTCGCTCATCCCCGAGGGCTCCTCCGTCACGATGGGCGGCTGCATGAGCGCGCACGAGATCGGCCTCGTCGACGCGCTCAAGAAGGGCAACTACAAGTTCATCGACCGCGACGCGACGACGGACAAGCGAGCCGCGATGCTCGCCGCCTACGACGCGGACGTCTTCCTCGCGAGCGCCAACGCGATGACCGACGACGGCGTGCTCGTCAACGTCGACGGCAACTCCAACCGCGTCTCCGCCATCGCGCAGGGGCCGCGCAAGGTCGTCTTCATCGTCGGGATGAACAAGGTCTGCCCGGACGTCGACTCGGCCCTGAAGCGCGCCCGCGGCGTCGCCGCGCCCACGAACGCCCAGCGATTCGGACTCTCGACGCCCTGCTCGAAGACCGGCGCCTGCGCGGACTGCAAGTCGCCCGACACGATCTGCTGCCAGATCCTGATCACTCGCTTCTCCCGCCACCCCGGCCGCATCCACGTCGTCCTCGTGAACGATTCGCTCGGCTTCTAGGAGACCCTCCATGAAACGCATTGCATCCCTCGCCGCCCTGGCCGTCCTGACGGCCGGGTCCTGTCCCGGCCAATCCCCCGCCGCGCCCGCGGACAAGCCGCCCCTGCGCGTGCTCTCGATCGGCAACTCCTTCTCCGCGAGCCTCTGCCGCTACCTGCCCGCCATGGCGGCGGCCTCCGGCGAGAGGCTCGAGTTCTGCAACCTCTTCATCGGCGGCTGCTCCCTCAAGCGCCACGCCGGCAACGCCGCCAGGGCCGGCGCCGACCCCGCCTTCGCGCCCTACGACGTCACGTGGTTCCGCGCGGACGATCCCGCGCATCCCGCGAAGTTCCGCTCGAACATCCCGCAGATGCTCGCCACGCAGAAGTGGGACGTCGTCACGCTCCAGCAGGCGAGCCACGAGAGCTGGAAGCCCGAGTCGTTCCACCCGTGGGCCGACTCGCTCGTCGCGACCGTCCGCTCCCTCGCGCCCGACGTGGAGATCGTCTGGCACGAGACCTGGTCCTACAACGCCGCCGACGCGCGCATCGGCGGCAAGTTCCCCGACTGGCCCTTCGACCAGGCCGGCATGTACGCCCGCGTCGAGACGAACGCCCTCGCGCTCGCCCGCGAGTTCGGCCTCCGCGTGATCCCCGTCGGCCTCGCCGTCCAGAAGCGCCGCACCGCCCTCGCCGCCGCCGGCCCCGTCTTCGACCCCGCCGCGCTCTCGCCCGGCGACCCGATCGACCTCAGGGGCGAGCCCGTCGGCGCGCTCGGCTGGAAGGACGGCAAGATCTCCGGCGACACGATCCACCTCAACCGCTCCGGCGAATACCTGCAGGCCGCGACGTGGCTCGGCTTCCTCTTCGACCGCGACGTGCGCGAGCTGTCCTTCGCGCCCGCCGACGCCGGCGACGACGAAACCCGCGCCGCCCTCCGCGCCGCCGCGCAGGACGCGCTCGACGAGGCGAAGGCCCGCGGCTGGCAGGACTTCGCGCCGAAGAAGGCCTCGCCTCCGGTCGTCCATGTGCATCGCGGGACGCTCGGAGAGCCGCCGGCCGATCTTCGCTGGACGTTCGTCACGCCGGAGAACGGCGCCGTCGATGCGGGAACGACCGCGCCTCTTGGGCCGTCCGACCTTTGTTACGGTTTTCTTGCGATGTACGACGACACCGGGCTGACCGTTTTCGTCGTGACGTTCGACGACGACATTTCGACCGACAACTGCCCTCCCGGTTCCACGAGCTGCTGGGCGTGGGACGACGACGCGGTCGAGATCTTCCTCGACGGCGAGTTTGCCCGCCTGCCCGACAGCCGCGCCGACCACGGCGTCCATCTCAAGCACGGTGGAGAATTCTCGCTCGTCGCCAACGGCGCCGCCATGAGCGACTTCTCGGGCTACCCGAACTCGTTCGCGGCCCTCGGCGAACAGGGTTCGTTGTCCGATGGTTTCGGCACCGCGACGAATGCGCTGTGGACCGGATTGGTCGAACAACAAGATCTGCAACGAGCCCCCATGCTCGCGCAACCGGATTGTCCACCCGGGTTCGCGCCCGAGGGCACAAAGGAAACGGACTACATGTTCTACTGCTCCTGGGCCGCGATGGGGCGCACGAACCGGCCCGACCGCATCGGCTTCAACATCGGCGTGCAGGACGACGACGGCGGCGGGCGCCGCAACCACGCGCTCTACTGGACTGGCAACCCCGCGCGCCCGTTCTCCGACGAAAGCGCCTTCGGCATCCTCGTCCTCGAGGAATGACCGTCGTTTTCAATCCAACCAGGACAGGAGCCGGACCATGCTGACGAACATGAAGGAGATGCTTTGCGAAGCACGCAGGGCCGGGCGCGCCGTCGGCGCGTTCAACGTCGCGAACTACGAGACCGCTCTCGCGGTGTTCCGGGCCGCCGAGGCCGAGAAGGCCCCGGTGATCGTGCAGCTCTACATGCGCCTCTTCGACACCGGGAAGGCGCGCGACCTCGCGCCGATGCTGCGCGGCCTCGCCGAACGCGCGACCGTCCCGGTCGCGCTGCACCTCGACCACGGCTCGACCGAGAGGCAGGCCGAGGACGCGCTCGCGTGGGGCTACACCTCCGTGATGTTCGACGGCTCGCGCCTGCCCTTCGACGAGAACGCGGCGCGCACGAAGGCGGTCGCCGACCGCGCGCACGCGGCCGGCGCGACCTGCGAGGGCGAGATCGGGCACGTCGCGATGGGCGACGGCACCGCGCTCACGGACGTCTCCGAGGCGGCGGCGTTCGGGAAGGAGACCGGCGTCGACGCGCTCGCCGTCTCGATCGGCACCGCGCACGGCTACTACAAGGCCGAGCCCAAGCTCGACATCGCGCGCTGCGCGGCGATCGCCGAGGCGCTGCCCGGCGTTCCGCTCGTGCTGCACGGCGGCAGCGGCACGCCGCTCGCGGACGTCCGCCGCGCGATCGAATGCGGCATCGCGAAGGTGAACATCGCGACCGAGTTCCTCGACACCTACATCAAATCCACGCTCAAGGTCTTCGGCGACCTCAACGGCGGGTTCGTCCCGCCGGACAAGCTCGCCGACCCGATCGTCGACGCCTGCGCGGCGCACGTCGCCCGCCTGATCCGCTTCTTCGCGGGTCGATAGCATGGCCCGGGCGGCGGCGCGCGCCGCCGCCCGACACCCGCGTATTTTTTTGTAACACTTCGGACGGGATTCGTGTATACTGGGTATCCATGAAATCCCGAATTCAGCAGTTTTGCGGCCGCGGGGCGCTCGCCGCCGCATCCCTCCTTTTGGCTTTCGCGCCCGCGCCGCGCGCATGCGCGCAACAGGCCGCCGTGAACCCGTTCACCTACCTCGGGCGCGTGATGGACGCGACGCACGCGGGATTCGACTCTAACCGCGTCGCCACGATCTCCGCGAGCGACGCCAAGGGGACGCTCCTCGCCAGGAGCGAAACGTTCTACCGCCCGGACTCGCGCCGCAACTATCGCCTCCAGGTCCCGCTCGCGGACGCGGAGACGGAGGGCTATTCGCAGTCCGGCGCCGTCCTCTCGATCGCCGTCGAGGACGATGCGCGCAAGGTCTGGTCCGGCGTCGTCGTGGACGCCGGCCGCGCCGAGGGGACCGTCGTGGGCGAGCCCGGCGGCGTGCGCGAGGTGGACATCGTCCTCGGCGAGGACGCGGACGGCGACGGCATCGACGACGCGCTCCGCGAGCGGCTCGCGCAGGAATGGGAGGATTCGGACTTCTGGAGCCCGGATGGAAGCTTCGACCCGAACGACGACCACGACGGCGACGGCGTCCCCACGATCGCCGAGGCGCTCGCCGGCACCAATCCCTTCAACGCGGCCGATTCGCTCCGCATCACCGCCTTCGAGCCCGCCGCGGCGCCGACGCGGGGCGCCGCCGAAGAATCGTTCCGCCTGGCGTTCCCAACCGCCTCCGGCCGCGCCTACGTCGTGCAGACCGCGAACGCGCCGACCGGCACGTGGAGCGACGTCGCCGTTTTCCTCGCCCCCGAGGACGGCACCCCGGTCAACGTCATCACCCGGCCCTCCACGCCCGGCGCGGCCCCCGCGACCGTCTACCTCCTCCCCGCGCCCGACCGCGACGCCGCCTTCTTCCGCGTGAAGAGCGACGACGACGCGAAAGCGGAGGACTAACCACGACCCTTCCATGAAACCCTTCCTCCATTCGCCGCGTAGCGGCGCCCATCATTCGGCGCGAAGCGCCGCCCTCCATTCGGCGGCAACGCCGCCGCCCTTCATTCGCGCCGCAGGCGCGCCCTTCATTCTCTGCGCGGCGCTCTGCGCGCTCGCGCCTCGCGCGAGCGCGCAATGCGCCGCGCAGAGCATCGCCCTCAAGCCCGGCTGGAACGCGGTCTACGTCGAGGTCTCGCCCGAGGCGGACGCCGGCGTGATCTTCGCGGACTGGCCGGTCGACTCGGTCGGCGTCTACGACCCGGCCGCGTTCCTCGCCACGCGCCAGTTCGACGCGGACGGCGGGACGGACGGCCTCGTCTCGTCGCCGATCCTCATGTGGAACCGCGACTACCGCGAGGCGTCGTCCGTCTCGCGCATCCCCGCGGGCGTCGTCTGCCTCTGCTTCAACACGAACCTCGCGGGCGGGACGTTCCGGACGACCCTCGTCGGCGTCCCCGCCGCGCCGCGCACGACCTGGCACCGCAGCGAGGGCGGCGAGGTGCTGAACTACTTCGGCTTCTCGATGGCGACGAACGACAACGCGGCCGTCGCGCCGTCCGACTACCTCGCGGGATTCTCCGACCTGGCGGGCGGATCGCTCCTGCGCATCGGCGGCAAGACGCGCGGCAGCCCGCCCTCGCGCCTGCCGCTCTACGCCGGCGACACGGTCTCGGACGGCGCAGTGCTGCTCGTCGGCTCGACGGCGGTCTCGGACTGGTCCGGCGCGCTCTTCGTCTCGCCCTTCGACGGCCTCGACTTCGGCACGAACGCGACGGTCCGCACGCTCTCGATCCGCAACGACGGCGGCGCGCCGCGGACGGTCGCGCTCGCGCTGCGACCGGCCGTCGCGCAGCTCGATCCGCGCTTCGCGTTCGACCCCGCGCTCCTCCGCTGGCGCGATGCGGACGCCGCCCGCACCAACGCCGCCTGGAGCCCCGTCGGCGCCGGCTACGCCGAGATCGCGCGCAAGCGCCTCGCCGCGGGCGAGACGTGGCGCGTCTCGTTCGGGCTCGACCGCGCCGCCGTCCCGGCCACCGTTCCGCGCGGCGTCCCGTTCGGCGCGCTGCTCGAGGCCCGCGACCTGGACGGCGGCACGTCGATGAAGGCCGTCGTCCCGCTCCGCGCCGAGACCTCCGGCACCGGCGCCGCCCGGAACGCCTGGCCCGCCGGGCTCTGGGTGGCGGACGTGGCGCTGGACCACGTCGGGCTCGGCAACCTCGCCGAGACGCCCGCGTCGGGCGGCATCCTCCGGCTGCGCCTTCCGTTCCACGTCGACGCGGCCGGCACCGTCCGACTCCTGCAGCGGGTCGTCCTCGCCGGCGAAACGGACGCCTCCGGCGACTTCTCCTACCGGCTCTACGCCGGCGCGGCCGAACCCCCCGCCACGGCGCCGCAGGCGCTGCGCATCTCCTCCGCCGTGCTCCCCACCGAGACGCCCGTGATCGAATCCGCGTACGCGTCGTTCGACACGGAGTTCCCCTACCTCCTGTTCAAGTTCGACGTGGCGGCGGACGGCGCCACGTCCCTCCTGCGCCACCCCTTCCACCCGCAGCACGACGGCCTGCGCTGGGACTTCTCCACGCCCGCGCCCTCCGGCGACATCCTCGACAACTACAAGGGAGACGTCAAGCCGGAGACCTTCTCCGTCAAGAACTCGATCCAGCTCTTCCCCCGGATCGAGGACGGCGCCGAGCGCTGGAACCCGCAGGACGCCGTCCCCGGCGGCTGCATCTGGACCTTCGACGGCCTCCGCCGCGAAGGAACCATCTACGCCCTCGGCGACGCGACCATCCGCCGCGTCTCCACCCTCGCCGATATCACGCTCGAATAGCAAGTCCGGCGAGACGCGGCGGCTTGTCCGCCGCCGGCCCGCCGGGCGTTGGAACTTCGCTTCTCTCCGACAAACGACAACCGATCCAACTTCCAACCGCAACCAACAAGACCATGAAAACACCGCACATCATTCGTCCTTGCCGCAAAGCGGCCCGTCATTCGGCGGCGACGCCGCCGCCCTTCCTTTGCGGCGGAGCCGCACCCTTCGTTCGCCGCGCAGCGGCGTTCGTCATTGCCGCGCTTGCGGCCTCGGCCGCAAGCGCGGCCGGCTTCCGCGCCGCGCCCGTCGCCGCATTCAAGGAAGGCGCCCTCTCCTTCGGACTCTCGGCCGGAACGACGTTCGTCGGCGGAGAGGCCCGCGAGCACGTCTTCCATCCGAAGGGGCAGCTGGCCGACTACCTGGAGGAATTCCCCTCCGCGCCCCCGAAAGACCGCCGCCACCAGCTCTCCCGGCTCGACTGGGACATGGCCGCCGCGATGCTCGGCGGCTCGGGCTCCGTCCGCTACGACCGCCTTTCGCTCAACCTCGGCGTCTGGTACGGCGGCAGCGGCTCCGACGACTACGACATGAAGGACTACGACTGGATGGCGGGCGACCACGTCCCCCATACCGAGTACTCCCGCTCCGACACGGAGCTCACGGACGCCTGGCTGTTCGACGCCAACGTCTCCTTCGACCTCTGGCGCTCCGAGGATTCCACGGGCTACGTCTTCGCCGGCGCGCGCGAGCAGCGCTGGAAGTGGACCTGCGACGGCCGCACCGACTACTGGTACACCGAGAACGGCCACGTCTGGAAGCATGACAATGGCCACGTCGGCGACTACCGCCAGGTCCTCTTCTTCGGCTACGTCGGCCTCGGCGGCTCATGGAAGCTCTCCGATTCGCTCGGCCTCTCCGCCTACGCCTCCTGGGCGCCGGGCTGGAAGGGCCGCGACCGCGACAACCACATCGGCGCCGAAAAGGACACGCACGACTCGTTCGACTACGATTCCAACGTCTACGCCGCCGGCGTCTCGCTCGACTGGCACGTCGCCGAGCGCGCGACCGTCTCCTTCGGCGTCGACTGGCAGAAGGCCACGCTCAACCAGGGCGACCTTTCCCAGCGGGAATACGATTCCGGCGAAACCGAGGAGGGGCCCGACTGCGCCGGCATGGAGAACGAATACCTCGCCTTCACCGTCGGCCTCGACTACGCCTTCTAGCACGCAAGTCCTCGGCGGCGGGGCGCGTCCCGCGTCCGTCGCCGAGGGCGTTGAACGGCCGCGCTCCGCGCGGCGCACCGCAGCCCCGGCAAACCGAACATCATGCAGAAGCCCTCGCGCCGTTCCCGACTCCTCTGGGTTCTTCCGCCCGTCGCGTTTCTCGCGGCGTTGCTGCTCTGGTTCGTCGCCGAATGCGTCCGCGGAGTCGCGTTTCCCGAGCCGTGGAACGCCCCGGCGCATTCGCAGTGGATTTCGTTCCCCTTCGAGATTCTCGTGGCCGCTTCCGCCCTCGTGCTCGCCGGGGCGCCGTTCGTCGCGGCGATCAGCCGCCGAGGCGGCGCGGCAGCGCTTCTGTTTGCGAGCTGGATTCCGTGTTTCATCGCGTTCCTCTTCATCGGATTCATGTCGGGACGCGATTCCCAAAACCGCTGGGACCGCTTCGCGGACCGGCTCGAAATCCCGGAAGGCCTCGACGTCTCCGAACCCGTCGGAAAGAGCGAGGCGCCCGATATCGGTTTCGCCGCGCTGCCCGCGGATTCCGCGGATGCCGCCGCGCTGTGCCTTCGAGACTACGGGATGGGCTGCTACGCCGCCGCGATCTTCCTCCGGACGGCGGAGCCGGGTCGCATCCGCCTTCGCGCGGTCGAAGTCACGACCGGGCATTCCCTCTCGCCCTACGAGCTGGACGAGAAGACGTCGCGAGACCACGCCGGCGGCGACGCCCTGTTCAACGGGCTCGAGTTCATCGTTGGCGAGGGCGACCTCGTCCACCCCTACGCAGCCCGCTTCGAAGTCTGTTTCCGCCCGGCCTCCGGCGGCCCCGAGCGCACGATCGGGTCGCGCGTCTACCGCATCGTCGGCTCGCAATTCTGATCCCGTCCCCCCGTTTTCGAAAACTGACAAATCCCACCAACCTTGAACACGTCCGTCCTCCGTCATTGCCGCGAAGCGGCCCCGTCATTCGGCGCGCAGCGCCGCCCGTCATTCGCGACGCGCAGCGTCGCGATGTCATTGCGCCGCGCAGCGGCGCTCGTCATTGCCGCGCTTGCGGCCTCGGCCGCAAGCGCGGACGCGCCGGTCACCCTCGCGCCGATGTTCCGCGACCACGCCGTTTTGCAACGGGACGTCCCCGTCCCGATCTGGGGAACGGCGGAGCCGGGGCGCGTGGTCGAAATCCGCATCTTTCCGACCCGTCAACCCCCCGAGACGATGGACCGCCAGGTCGACACGCTGACGAACGCCGTCGTCGGAGCGGACGGACGCTGGAGCGCGGTTCTTCCGGCCTTTCCGGCCACGCCGGCCAATACCATTCCAAACGTCCTGATGGTCGACTATGTCGCGCCGGCCGACGAGGCCGGCGCCACCATCGCCCTCGGCGCCGCGTCCGCGCCGGACGGCGCGGGCGCGCGCGCCGAGGACATCCTCTTCGGCGACGTGTGGCTCTGCTCCGGCCAGTCGAACATGGACATGAACTACGGCTGGGGGCTGACGCGCGGGAAGGAGGACGTCGAGACGAACACGCACGCGAGGATCCGCCTCTTCGACGACCGCAACCGCACCGCCCTCTCGCCGCAGCGCGACCTGCCGGACGACTACGGCTGGACGCCCTGCGACCCCGCGCACGCCAAGTCCTTCTCCGCCGTCGGTTACTTCTTCGGCCAGGCGCTGCAGGAGGCGATGCCCGACGTCCCCATCGGCCTCATCGAGGCGTCCTGGTCCGGCTCTCCCATCAAGACCTGGATTCCCTACGAGGCCGCCGAGGCCGTCGGCGGCGATTTCGGCAAGCAGGCCGCCGAGCGCCGCGCCGTCGCGGAGGCATGGGAGAACGGCGGCCGCGACCAGTTCCAGATCGACCTCGCCGCGTGGACGAACGCGCTGCCGTCGATCGACCCCGGCGACGATCCCGCCGCGCCGGACTTCGACGATTCCGACTGGCAGACCGCCAAGCTCCCCGAAATCACCGAGAAGCACACCAAGCCCGACTTCGACGGCTGGGTGTGGTACCGCAAGACGTTCGTGATCGACGATCCACTTTTCATCGTCGAAGACCATCTGGTTCTCGCGGACGACCGAACGCTGTTCCTCGGCCCCATCGACGACCGCGACTGGACCTACGTGAACGGCGTTTTCGTCGGCTCGAACAACATGTGGGACGCTCCTCGCAGATACGAGATTCCGAAGCGCGTTCTGCACGCCGGAACCAACACGATCGCGGTCAAGGTCCTCGACTGGGGCGGACACTCCGGATTCTGGAAAAACGACCCGGCCGGAATGAGACTGGGTCTTGTAGCCGGCGATCCGGCGGAATCGTTCGGGCTGGACATCCCCCTCGCCGGCGAATGGAAGTTCAAGGCGTTTCCGGCGGAGCCGCGGCCGAACGACCCGTCGTCGCCGTCGTCGTGGGACATCGCGGCGTGCCACAACGGGATGGTCGCGCCGCTCTTCGGGATGGCGGCGAAGGGGGCGATCTGGTACCAGGGCTGCTCGGACGTCGGGAACGCGGACCTCTACGCGAAGCAGTTCCCCGCGATGGTCGGCGCGTGGCGCAAGGGCTTCGTGCACGACGACGCGGGCTTCCCCGTCTACCTCGTGCAGCTCGCGGCGTTCAAGGAGACGCACGCGGAGCCGATCGACTCGGCGTGGGCGCGGATGCGCTGGACGCAGATGCGGCTCGGCGAGACCGTCCCGCACTGCGGCACCGCCGTCGCGATCGACGTCGGCGACCACCGCGACATCCACCCCAAGGACAAGAAGACCGTCGGCGAGCGTCTCGCCCGCCTCGCCCTCGCGCGCACCTACGGCCGGAAGGACGTCGTCGAGGCCGGACCGATACCGGTTCCGCCGGTCGGGCGAAAGGTCTACGGGAACGGCGTCGATCCCGAGGACGGAAAGCCGCATCACGAGCTTTCCCTCTTCGTCGACTTCAAGAACGCCGATGGACTCCGTGCGCCGAACGACGAATCCATTCGGGGCTTCGAGGCGAAGATCGGCGGCGTCTGGACCAAGGTCGAGGCGTCCGACGCCGGATGCGTTCGCGACGGAAAGGAATTGCCCCGTCTCGAACTTCCCCTTCCGCGCGACACCGATCCGGAGTCCGTCACCGCCGTCCGCTACGCCTGGGACGACTACCCCGATTGCAACCTCGTGAACGGCGAAGGCCTTCCCTGCGGCCCGTTCGAGCTGAAGGCGACAATCCTCGATGTTAAATAGCGCGCGGCGCGTAGGCTCGTTTCGCCACTTCCTCCACCATGAATCCCCGCTTCCCCCGACATCCGATGCCCGGCCGCCTCGCGAGACGGCAGGGCCGGCTCGCGCAGGCGGCCGAAATCTCCCGTTTCCGAGGCCCGTTCGAACTGGAGATCAAGCCCTGACCCCTTTGCCCGCTCCCCGGAGCGAATCCCATCAAAACCCAAAAACAACACGCCATGAAACCACTCGTCACTCGTCACTCGTCACTCGTCACTGCGGCTGCGCTGGCGCTTGCGCTCGCGACCGCGAGCGCGAGCGCCGCGCCGGCCGCGTTCTCCTACCAGGGCGTCCTGCAAGATGACTCGGGCAACTCCTACGCGCAGCAGAACCGGAACCCGACCGTCGAGTTCCGCCTCTACGCCTCCGCGACCGGCGGCTCGCCGGTCTGGGGCCGCGCATGCGCCGTCACGCTCGACGACGCGGGGCTTTTCAACACGGAGCTCTCCGACTCCGTCGGGACGGCCATCCAGGGCGTTCCGTCGCCGCCGCTCGCGCAGGTGCTCGCCGCCAACGCCGAGAACACGCTCTTCATCGGCGTCACGGTTCCGGGGACGAGCGGCGAGATCGAGCCGCGCCAGAAGCTGCTGCCGGTCCCCTACGCGGTCGTGGCCTCGGACGTCTCCTCGGCGAGCGGCGACTTCACCGTCGCCGGCGCCGCCACGATGGCCTCCGCGCAGGTCGCGGGCCCCGTCGAGGCCCAGACCCTCGTCACGAGCGGCGACGCGACGGTCGGCGGCAACCTGACCGTCGCCGGATCGATCACCGGCTACGGCGCGCCGCCCGTCGGCTGCATCATCCTGTGGAGCGGCGACGAGAGCGCCATCCCCGACGGCTGGGCGCTCTGCAACGGCCAGACGTCCTTCGGACGGAAGACGCCCGACCTGCGGAACCGCTTCGTCGTCGGCGCCGGCGGCGAATACCGCGTCCACGACACGGGCGGCGCGAAGGAGGTCACGCTCACCGTGGAGCAGATGCCCTCGCACAACCACTCCTACAGCTTCAAGGGCGCGGACCTCACGGGCGGCTACGACAACGACAACTACTTCTACAACCAGCACGAGAAGTATCCCGACAACAACAACACCAAATACACCAACAACACGGGCGGCGGCAAGGCGCACGAGAACCGCCCGCCCTTCTACGCGCTCTGCTACATCATGCGGGTCCGGTAGGGAATGAAGGGTCCCGCTTCGCGGGAAATGAAGGGTGCTTCGCAAATGAAGGGTGCGCCTGCGGCGCAAATGAAGGGTCCCGCTTCGCGGGAAATGAAGGGTGCTTCGCAAATGAAGGGTGCGCCTGCGGCGCAAATGAAGGGTCCCGCTTCGCGGGAAATGAAGGGTGCTTCGCAAATGAAGGGTGCGGCTGCGGCGCAAATGATGAAGTCAAACAATCCACACTTTGCAACCATGACACGATTCTTCGGTGCTTGTATGCGTTCCATTCGCGCTTTTCATTTGCGCGAAGCTCGCCCTTCATTCACGCCAAAGGCGTGCCCTTCATTCGCGCCGCGTAGCGGCGCGCCCTCCATTTGCCGCGTAGCGGCACCCTTCATTAGCGCCAGCGGCGCGCCCTTCATTCGCGGCGCAGCCGCGCTCTTCATTGCCGCGACGGCGGCCGCCGCTTCGGCGGCCGACTGCGCGGCCTGGAGGCCGGCCGACTTCGCGGCCCGTCTTTACAGCACGGCGGTTTCGGCCGCGCCGGCGGACGAAAACGTCGTGCTGTCGCCGTGGGGCGTGGCGAACCTCTTCGCGCTGCTGCAGACCGGCGCGCGGGGGGACACCGCCCGCGGCATGGCCTTCGCGCTGCAGCTCGGCGGCGTCGAGCCGCCCGAGCCCGACGCCGTCGCCGCGACGTTCCGCGAGTCGCGCACGAACCTCGAACGCGCCGCGAACGACGACGTCGCGCTCGAGCTCTCCGATTCGCTCTGGATCAAGCCCGGATTCGCCCTGTCCGAGAGCTTCCGCTCCCTTGCCCGCGACTCCTTCGACGCCGACGTCCGCCTCACCTGGATGGGCGCCAAGGGTCGCAAGGAGATCAACGCCTTCGTCGCCGAGAAGACCCACGACCGCATCAAGGACCTGATCCAGCCGCCCGTCCTCGACGATCCGCTCACGCGCCTCGTCGCCGTCGACACGGTCTACCTCAAGGCCAAGTGGCAGAACCCCTTCAAGAAGGACGCCACGCACGACCAGACCTTCCACGCCCCCGGAGGCGACGTCGAGGTCCCCTTCCTCCACGACACGCGCCACGCGGAGATCCTCGACGCGCCCGAGTGCGCCGCGCTGCGCCTGCCGTACCGCTACGGATCCATGGAGATGCTCGTCCTCCTCCCGTCGCCCTCCAACACGCTCGCCGACGTCGAGGCGCGCCTCGGCCGTCCGTATCTCGACCGCCTCGCCGCCTCCCCGTGGCGGGGCGAGGCCGTCCTCGCGATTCCGAAGTTCGACTTCGGCTCCGAGCACGACCTCAAGCCGATTCTCGAACCGATGGGCATGGGCGCCGCGTTCGACGTGGGCCGCGCCGACTTCTCCGGCATCGCGCCGCAGCTCTACATCGGCACCGCCCTCCAGAAGGCCAACGTCACCGTCGACGAATCCGGCACCGAGGCCGCCGCCGCGACCGTCGCGGTCATGCTCGAACGCAGCGCCGGCCCGATCCGCAAGGATCCCCCGCGCCCCTTCGTCGCCGACAGGCCGTTCCTTTTCCTGATCCGCGAAACCCGCACCGGCCTGATCCTCTTCCTCGGCCGCGTCTGCAAGCCCTAGACCCCGCCACGCCATGAAACACACCATCCTTCGTCCTTGCCTCGACGCGGCCCGTCATTCGGCGGCAACGCCGCCGCCCTTCATTCGCCGCGTAGCGGCGCCCTTCATTTGCGGCGGAGCCGCACCCTTCATTCGCCGCGCAGCGGCGCTCGTCATTCTCGCGACGCTGACCGTTTCGGCCCATGCCGAAACGGTCAGCATCGCGAGCGCCGCCGACTGGGCCTCGTTCGCCGGCCGCATCAACTCCGGCGAGACCGCGCTCTGCGCGGAGATGACCGCCGACGTGACGCTCGATCCGTCCGCGCCGCGCGTCGGGATGTCCGGACAATCCTTCCGCGGCACGTTCGACGGCGCGGGGCACACGCTCCGGGTGAACTGGAACCTGACCGGCGTCCAGTACGCCGCGCCGTTCTCCTATGTCGCGGGCTGCACGATCCGCGACCTGCACGTCGCCGGATCGATTTCCTCGGACTCCCAGTATGCCGCCGGACTTGTCGGCTACGTAAAAACGGGCGATACCGGCATCGAGCGGTGCCGCTGCTCGGCGACGATCTCCTTGTCCGTCTCCGGCGAGGCGGCGTGCGGCGGGTTCGTGGGCTTCATGGTCGACAACAGCTCTTGCAAGGTGACGATCCGGAACTGCCTCTTCGACGGCTCGCTTCTCGGGTTGTCGGCCACCACCTGCGGCGGTTTTGCCGGCGCAAAGCCGTACTACGCCTACCTCTACCTCTACAACGACCTCTTCGACCCCGCGTCCGTCACGGTTTCGGACACGGGAAGCGCCACCTTTTCGCGGGGGACGGCTTCGAGCTACTCCTACGACAAGATGTTCGACTGCTACTACACGCGGACGCTCGGGGCGGCGCAAGGATCCGACGCCACGACGATGCCCGCGGACGAACTTGCGTCAAGGCTCGGCGCCGGATACTGGACGGCCTCGGACGGCAAGGCCATGCTCAAGCAGTTCGCCGGGCCGCCGCCCTCCCCGCCGAAGCCGGCCGTGGCGGGGTTCGTCTACCAGGGGGTCCTGCGCGACGCGCAGGGCGCCGTGCTGGCGGAGCGCAGCCACGAGATCGCGTTCCGGGTCTACGACGCCGCGACGGGCGGCGCGCCGCTCTGGGGCGTCTCGGTCCCGGTGCTGCTCGACGACGCGGGGCTCTTCAACGTCGCGCTCTTCGACGGAACCGGCTCGGCGATCGCGGGCGTGTCCTCGAACGGGCTCGCCTCGGTCCTCTCGCGCAACGCCGGAACGACGCTCTACGTGGGGCTCGCGGTGGGCTCCGCCGAGTCGGAGATCCTGCCGCGGCAGAAGCTGATGGCGGTGCCGCGGGCGGCCATCGCCGCCGACGCCCTCGGGTCGAGCGGCGACTTCGCGGCCGCGGGGGGGCTGAAGGCCGCGGCGGTTCGCGTCGGCGGGATGGCGGAGGCGCAGGGCGTCCGGACCGACGGCGACGCGTCGGTCGGGCGCAACCTCTCGGTGACGGGGACGATCACGGGACTCGGCGCGCTGCCTCTGCGCGGCATCGTGATCTGGAGCGGCGCCATCAACAACATCCCCGACGGCTGGGCGCTCTGCAACGGCCAGACGGTCAACGGGCAGAAGACGCCCGACCTGCGCAACCTCTTCGTCGTCGGCGCGCGCGGCGAATACGCCGTAGGCGCCACCGGCGGCCAGAAGACGGTCACGCTCACGGTGGAGCAGATCCCCTCGCACAACCACTCCTACAGCTTCAAGGGCGCGGACACGGACGACAGCTACGACGACGACAACTACTTCTACAACCAGGCCGAGAAATACGACAAGTCCAACACCAAATACACCAACAACGCGGGCGGCAACCAGCCGCACGAGAACCGCCCGCCGTTCTACGCGCTCTGCTACATCATGCGGGTTCGGTGAACCCGCATGATTCCGCCGAGCGCGTAGAATGACGGGGCCCTTCGGGCCAATGACGGGCGGCCTTCGGCCGCAATGACGGGGCGGCGGAGCCGCCAATGACGGGCGGCCTTCGGCCGCAATGACGGAATGGCAAGATGAAAGAAGATCCACTCAAAGAAAAAAGCCTGGCTTTCGCGGTCGAGATCGTGAAGGTCGCAAAACGGCTTCGCGACGAGAGCAGGGAGTTCGCGCTGGCCGACCAATTGCTCCGGAGCGGGACCAGCATCGGGGCAAATCTTGCCGAAGCTCGATACGCCGCATCCAAGAAGGACTTTCTGGCGAAGTGCAAGATCGCGCTCAAGGAATGCTCGGAAACCCTTTTCTGGATCGAACTGCTCGAACGATCCGATCTCCTGTCCCGCGACCAATCGAATTCCTTGGCGGCCGACTGCAACGACATCCGGCGCATTCTCTCCGCCTCCTGCAAAACACTCGAACGGAATCTCCAGCCATGAAACTGTCCGACCTGTTCCATTCGCCGCGTAGCGGCATCCTTCGTTCGGCGGCAACGCCGCCGCCCTTCATTTGCCGCGCAGCGGCACCCTTCATTCGCGGCGTAGCCGCGCCCTTCATTTGCCGCGCAGCGGCACTCTTCATTGCGTTGTCGGCCGCGACGAGCGAAGCCGCCGACGCCGGATACACATTGGGGGTGCCCGGCGCGCCCGTGTTGCGGCTGAACGCAAGCGCGGCCGACAACGCGTGGCTTTCGGCCAACCCCAACTACCCCGCGATGTCGGTGGTGGCGCCGGGGGCGGCGCGGGCGTTGTCGCACCAGTCGATCGCGGGCGAGGAGCGGGTGGCGCTCGCCGCGTCCGAGTCCGGGTTCCCCATCGAGCGCACGAAGCCGGAATACTACCTCGGCGACGCCATCGCCCCGCCGGACGGCGTGGACTGGCCCGCCACCTACGACCTCTTCGCCGCCCGCCCGGCCGAGGAACAGGCCGCCTTCCTCTTCGACCCGGCCGGGGAGCGCGTGTTCGTGGCGCAGGGCGGCACGCAGCGCTTCACGTGGGTCCTCTCGGGCGGCGGGACGCGCGAGATGACCTACGTCTTCGCCGCGAACTGCCAGGGCCGCCCGCGCCGCGTCTACTGGACCGACTACCCCTACAACGGCCCCGCAATCGACCTGAGCGGCAAGTTCGTGAAGTTCTACGGCCCCGCCTCGCTCATCGAGCCGGTCTACGGGACCTACACGAGCACCGCCGGCGGCATCCCGCAGACCATCACCAACCGCATCGTCTCCGGCCTCCACCTGGACCCCGCCACGAAGATGCTCTACGCCTACGGCGAGCTGCAGGGCCAGGCGGTGATGGCCTACTACGAGACGGGCACCTACGAGAAGATCCTCCACGTGCAGGCGGTCGAGGTCTGCCGCCCCGCCGTGAACCGCCTCCCCGGCGAGATCGGCCGCGCGCTCCGGCCCGACGGCCGCGGCTTCCCCACCGACGGCCTCCGCGCGCGCCCGACCGTCGTCTCGCCCACGGACGGCCGCGGCGAATACCTCTACCAGCACAAGGGCCGCTATTCCTACAGCCCCAAGAACGGCCAGGTCTTCCCGCTGCGGCCCACGGCCGACTGCCCCTGGAACGCCGAGGTCTACTGGATGGAGACGGACGAGATGGAGGTGGAGTGGCCCTTCGAGCTCGACCAATACGCCTGCGACTGGCCCTCGGACGCCACGGTGTTCGTCCGCGGCGACGTGGCCGGCGACACCGGCCGCAAGATCTTCGTCCCCTCCGACTACAACGCCTCGCTGATGGACTTCCAGGAGCCCGACGGCCACGCGCGCGCCGTCGGCGCGGACGGTTCGTTCTACACGACGGGCGAAGGCTGGTCGATGCTGCGCCTCAAGACCGACGACGACATCTGGTTCGTCCCGCTGCATTCGATCCTGCGCTCCAACGCCGGCTACTTCACGCTCGCGCCGCAGGAGGCCCGCGTGGGCGAGGAGCTGCCGCTGCGCGGCGGTTCGGCCGCCGGCACGGCGCCCGGCTTCAAGCCGGCCTGCGACGGCGCGAGCCCCGGCTACGTCTACGAGGCCGCGAGCGACCCGGTCTGGAACCCGAAGCTCTACAAGGTCCCCGCCGCGAAGGACGCCTCGGACCAGACGGCCGCCTCGACGTCCGGGGACGGCACCAACGACTACGCCTCCGTCGTCTACGCCGTCACCGCCAACGCGCGGACGCGGACCGGGGCCCCGCCGCTCGTCGAGATCTGGTGGAACACGGTCCTCAAGTCCCCCGACATGCCGGCCGCCCTCGAGATCCCCACGCTCCCGCAGGTCTACTCGATCCGCTGGCCCAAGGAGACCGAGACGCCGGAAATCGTCCTGGCCTCGCAGCTCGGCAGCGCCGGCGAATCGGTCTTCGCGCACAACATGGGCATCTACCTCTCGGAGACGAACTCGACCGCCGGGCTGCCCGCGCGCCCCTACTTCGGCGCCGACGGCGGCACGCTGATGTTCTGGTTCCGAGCCCTGCCGCGCGACGACGACGGGGACGACGGCGGCGGGGTGCTGTCGCTCGTCGGGCTCGACGCGGACGGCAACGACGCGAACCTCCTGCACCTCTCCGTCCGGCGGCAGCCGGACGGGGCCTCCCTGGGCTTCCTCTTCCGCAATCCAAGCGGCGACGCCGGCGCGGGGCGGATCGAGGTGCCGAACGACGACGCCTGGCACCACTTCGCGGCGACGGTGTCCGCGGCCGGGAACGTCGCGTTCTACTGCGACGGCGCGCCCTGCGGAAGCGGCGCCGCCTCGAAGACGTGGCTCCTCGGCGGCAACCTCTCCGTCGTCCTCGGCGCCGTCGGCCTCAAGGGCTGCGACTTCTCCGACGGCGCCCGCGCGGACGCCGGGCTCGGCGAAATCCTCCTCTGGAGCCGCGCCCTCCCCCCCGAGGAGATCGTCTCGGAGATGTTCGTCGCGCACCGGGGCGCGGAGGAGAACCTCACGGGCTGCTACCAGTTCCGCGCGGGCGAGGACCTCGAGGTGTCCGGCACCGACACGCGGCTCTTCACCGAGAAGAAGCAGGGCACGATCTGCCGCGCGACGAAGTGCCTCGCGGACACGGACGGCCCGCCCGCGGCCGGGACGGGCGTCCTCGTGCCGGACGCCGGCACCACGCCGGCCGTCTACGTCCAGAACGACCCGGAGGCGACGGGCTACAACCCCAACGAGGAGCACGCGATCGTGCTGCCCGGCGCGGGCGGCTACGTCGCGTGGGCGCTGCGCGCGGACCTCAACGACGAGGACTCCTCCGAGCCGGGCGTGCTCGTCACCTACGTGAAGGGCGGGCGCAAGGCGATGCAGTGGTTCGGCGTCGCCGTGACCAACGCGGCCTACCCGGAGCTCGCCGCGCCGTGCGTCGCGGGCAAGGCGCTCCCCGGCCCGCACCCGATCGACCTGCTCGACGACCCGTGGTGCGAGGAGGACTACTGGGACGAAGATCCCGACGAAACGCCCGCCTTCCGCGACCGCAAGCTCCAGCTCTGGGCGCGCTGCGCCGGCGACCTGCACGTCCGGATGTACTATCCGATGCAGGCGGGCTTCGCGTTCCCGTCGATCCCCGCGGACGAGTGGCCCGCGGCCGGCGAGGCGGTCCCGTGGCTCTCGCTCCTCGGCGGCGACCCCGACTCCGACCCGAACGCCGCCAAGCCCGCCCGGTGGCTCTGGCGCGTCTCGTGGCCGGAGAACCCGCCCGAGATCGAGATCGGCCGCACGCTCACCGTCGCCGCCTCCGGGCTCCCGGAGGTGTGGAACGCCAAGTCGATGGGCGTGGTCTGGCCCGGGACGAAGGCGGACCGCGACGCGACGGCGCTGCTCTTCGACCCGACGGTCGAGCAGACGGCCGGCTTCTCCACGGACGAGTTCGAGACCGTGTCCGCCGCGATCGCCGGGCTCGGCATCAAGACCGGCGCCGGCGGCAACGCCACGCTGCGCAAGGGCAAATACTACTTCGACGGCCTCCCGCCCTCGATCTCCGAGCGCTTCTACCTGGACACCACGCGCGACCTCGGCTCGTGCCTCGTCTTCGCCGGCAAGCAGGAGGACAACTCCGGCGGCGTGGAGCTGCTCCACGTGAACGTCCCGAACGAGGCCGAGCGCGCCGCGCTCGCCGCGCTCGTCGACAAGACGGCCGACGAGGACGGCCGCGAGGCCTGGGCCGGCGCGATCGGGCGGCTCGCGACCGGCCCCGTCCGCCCGAGCCCGCACGGCGCGGACGAGGCCGAGGACGCCGTTGACTACCGTCCGCGCGACCACTACGCGCTCTTCACGATGGGCGCCACAAACTACGTGACGCTCATCGAGAACGACGCCACGAACGAGCTCATGAACGTCTCCGAGGGCGACCCGATCCAGATGCGCGTCCTCAAGGTCGTGCCCCGGTACTACGTCGGCCGCGTCGTCACGCGCGAGGATCCGCTCAACCTCCTCTCGCAGCAGCTCTCCGTCCTCTACGCCGAGGCCTTCGCCGGGAAGCCGGAGGACTACGTCTTCGAGTGGAAGCGCGCGCGGCCGAACGCCAACGGCACCGTCCCGACCGACTTCGAGGAGGGCTACCGGGCGGCCTTCGAGCCGACCGCCGGCCTGACGCGCTTCGTGATCGGCGCGCAGGGCGACACGCTCGCCAACATGGTGAACACCTACTACGCGATGCGCTACCGGGCCGCGACCACGAACAGCCCCGCCTACGCCGCGATGGGCTTCGGGTGGTCCGCCTGGACCGACCCGCCCGCGCTCGCCGAGGGCTGGGTGCAGCGCGTCCTCAACAACGTCACGCCCTTCGCCCAGCGGATGCGGGACCTCGTCGAGAACGAGGCCGAGACCGCCGTCTCGATGATCCGCCAGGCCGGCCCGCCCTTCGAGGGCGACGTGGCCCTCAACCAGGACAACCTCAAGGAGGTGGGCCTGATCCAGCTCTACGAGACGCTCCTCGACAAGGCCGAGTCGATGTCGCTGCAGCTCGGCATCGACGACCCCGACGCCAACAAGCAGCTCCAGCTCGCCGTCGGGCGGCTGGGCGATCTCTACCGCGTCCTCGGCGACGAGGCCTACACCGACGCGCTCAACCCGACGATCGGCTTCGGCGCCAACTTCAACACGATGGAGCAGACCGGCTACGAGATGGACTACGGCGCGCTCTCCTCCGCGCTCTTCGCCTTCGACAACCAGGTCCCGACGCTCCTGGACGAGGAGCTCGCGCTCCTGCGCGGCCGCACCGGCGAGAACGCGCCCTCGACGAAGCTCTCGCCCTACTACAACCGCCTCGTGTGGAACTTCACGCGCGGCCTCACCGCGGGCGAGGTCGCCTACGCCGTGAACTACGACATCAGCGGCAACCGCAAGGGCGTGATCGACTACGACGACGCGGCCGAGATGTTCCCGCAGGGCCACGGCGACGCCTACGGCCACTACCTCTCCGCGCTCGCCGGCTACTACCGGCTGCTGCGCAACCCGCACTTCACCTGGGGCGAGCCCGCGATGGGCGAAATGGTCGTCGCGGACGCCGCGCTCAACGTCGACTACTACGACGAGGCGACCTTCGCTCGCGCCGCCTACGACGTGGCGAAGACCGCGCTCGCGGTCGTCGACCGCACCGCGCGCAAGGCCGTGCGCGAGAACGGCGGCGCCCCCGGCGCGGGCTACCTCGACGAGAACCACGACCGCGCCTTCGGCTACGGCGAATGGGCCGCGCGCGGCGGCTACGGCGCGCTCGCCAACTGGGCCGTCGCCAACACGCTGCTGCCGGAGAAGCCGACCGCCGGCCGCTACTGGCGCTTCCTCTTCGACGGCCCCGGCGCCCGCATCCGCAACCTCCTCCCCCTCGCCGAGCCCCTCGCGCTCGCCGCCCCCGCCGGCCCCTGGACGGTCGAGTTCCAGCTCGCGCCGTCGGAGCCCTCCGGCGCCGCGGGAGGGGCGGGCGAGGTCCCCGTCCTCTGCCTCGAGAACGAGACCGCCGCCCTGCGCTTCGTCCGGGACCCCGCCACGGGCCGGCTCTCCGCGGAGCGCTGCACGAAGACCTCGCGCGGCGTGAACTACGACGTCACCTTCTGGCTCTACCGGCGCGAGGAGACCCTCGCCGAGGGCGCCGAGAAGGACGACGCCTACGCCGAGATCGCCGTCACCAACGGCACGCAGGTCGTCGAGTGCGGCTTCTTCAGCACGGCCGGCGCCTTCGCGCGCCCGTCGTTCCCGACCAACTTCGTCGACTCCGGCGCGTTCGAGGCCGCGCTCGCCGCGCCGCCCGCGTTCGGGGGCTGGGTCCCCGCGTCCGTCTCCAAGGAGGAGAACGGCGAGGTCGAGCCCACCGTCTACCAGGTCGGGTCGCTCGTCTACGACTACGCGCGGACCGACGCGACCGAGATCGGCGAGGCGCCCGCCGGCGCGACGACCCTCGTCGCGCTCGTCTGCCCCGGCGTGGGCGGCGGCGCGCCCCGGTGCCTGCTCTTCGACGCCGAGGGCGCGCTGACCGGGAGCGCCCCGCTCTCCTTCGACCCCGCGCTCTCGGCAGACTCGGTCGTGCTCGGCGGCGGCTACGAGGGCGAGATCGGCGAGCTGCGCGCCTGGAGCGGGGCCGCGCGCTCCGACGCCGAGCTCGTCGCCCGGCGCGGCTACGTCTCGCCCTTCACCCCGGGGCTCGCGTTCTACCTGCGCCCCATCGCCCCGGTGCAGGCCTTCGAGCTGCTCGACGAGGCCGCCGACAACCTCGTCTGGGAGATCGACGGCGGCGACTGGATCGAGGCGAAGGAAAGCGGCATGGCGATCACGTTCGAGGACGAGGGCCTGCTGCGCATCGACCGCGACTCCGTCTCCGAGCTCTCCGCCCTCGCGGACCTCGTCCCCGCCATCCAGAAGAAGCTCGACCAGATGGACGCGGGCCTGAACCCGCTCGGCCTCGCCTCCGGCGCGATCCCCTTCGACCTGGCGCCCGGCGGGCTCGACGACGGCACCTCCTCGCACTACGAGCAGATCCGCGAGCGCGCCGGCGTCGCGCTCGCGAACGCCCGCAAGGCCCTCGAGCGCGCGCAGTTCGCCGCCTCGCGCCTGCGCCTGCTGCAGGAGGCCGAGGAGGCGCACGAGTCGCGCCTCGCCATCCAGGAGCTGGAGTTCAAGAACAAGCTCATCGAATACTTCGGCTACCCCTACGCCGGCGACATCGGCCCCGGCGGCACCTATCCGCAGGGCTACGACGGCCCCGACCTCTGCCACTACCTCTGGATGGACCCGGCCGAATACGACCTCAAGGACGTCCAGGACACCCTCGTGGCCGAGACCGTCTGGTACAAGGGCGCCACGGCCTACGGCGACTGGATCCCCAACCTCGACGGCTTCGACGACATCGACGAGGAGAAGGCCTTCACCTTCCAGAAGAGCGCCACCGGCGTCGTCCTCAAGCCGGCCAACGTCTCCGGCAAGCGCCTCGCCGACGGCAGGATCCAGGAGGCCCTCGGCCAGTTCCTCCTCGCCTACGGCGGCTTCAAGCGCGCGATCACGGACTACGAATACGCCGACGACCAGTTCAAGTACGAGATGGCCGCCACGCGCTCCCAGGCCGTGCGCGACGCGGTCCTGCAGGCGACGGAGGTCGTCAACTTCGGCATCGACTCCGTCGAGGCCGCCTCCGACGGGGCGCTCAAGGCCACGATCAACACCCTCGAGTTCACGTCCAAGCTCACCGAGGAGGGCCAGCGGGCCGTCCTGAACGCCGTCCCGTCGATCGTCGGCGCCGGAATGACCGTCAACACCGACCCGCGCGCCATCGTCGCGGCCGGGACGGGGCCCGGCGTGATGACGGCCTCCGCCACCGTCCAGACGGCGCTCCTCACGGCGAAGAACTCCCTCGTCTTCGTCGAGGCCGCCGACCGGATCCGCGAGGCCGTCACCAAGGGGCTCGAGGTCGCCAACCAGAAGTTCGACGACCTCGACGCCTACTACCAGCGCATGCGCGACGCCGCCGACGCCCAGTACGACGCCGCCGTCGCGCTCGGCGGCAAGTGGAAGGAGCTGCAGGTCGCGCAGAAGGCCGTCGAGACCGTCGCCGCCGAGGCCGAGCGCATCATCGACGAGCGCACCCTGATGCGCGCGCAGGCGACCGACGTGCTCACCAAGGCGCGCTACAACGAGATGTTCTTCCGCCTCGCGCGCAACAACGCCCTCTCGCGCTACGACACGATGTTCGACCTCGCGCAGAAATACGCCTTCCTCGCCGCGCAGGCCTACGACTACGAGACGGGCCTGCTCTCCTCCGACCCGCAGTCCGGCGAGCGGTTCCTCGCCGAGATCGTCGGCGCGCGCACGCTCGGCGAGTTCGACGGCGACGGCGAGCCCTGCGTCACCTCCGGCGACGGCGACGGCGGCCTCGCCGACATCCTCGCGCGGATGGACCAGAACTGGCTCGTCCTCAAGCCGCGCCTCGGCATCAACAACCCGCAGAAGTACGCCACCTGGTTCTCGCTGCGGCAGGAGCTCTTCCGCGTCTACCCGGACGCGCGCGGCGACAAGGCGTGGCGCACCGCGCTGGAGAAGTGCTGGGTGGACGACCTGCGCGCCCTCCCCGAGTTCGCCCACTACTGCCAGCCCCTCGCCGGGAGCTCCGCCGAGGCCGAGCCGGGGATCGTCATCCCGTTCCCGACCGAGATCGTCTTCGGGAGGAACTTCTTCGGCGCGGACCTCGCCGGCGGCGACGCCGCGCTCGACCCCACGTGGTTCTCCACGCGCATCGCCGGCGCGGGCGTCCACTTCGAGGGCTACAACGAGCGCACCAACGGCTACGGCGGCGCCCTCCCGCTCTCGCGCACGCCGACCGCCTACCTCGTCCCCGTCGGCGAGGACCGCATGCGCGCCCCCGGCGACGCCGGCAAGGTGGTCTCCTGGCGCGTCGTCGACCAGACCGTCCCCACGCCCTACGCCATCGGCTCGACCGAGCTGGACGACCCCGACTGGACGCCGCTCCACACCGGCGCCACGGGCGGCAACGACCTGGGCGCGCGCATCCGGAAGCACCCGAGCTTCCGCGCCTACCCGGGCGCGACCGGCGAGGCGCCGGGCGACGACGAGCTCGACGCGACGCGCCTGATCGGCCGCTCGGCGTGGAACACGAAATGGCTCCTCGTCATCCCGGCCGGCGGCCTCGGCGCCAACCGCGAGGAGGCGCTCGCCGCCTTCATCCGCGGCTGGGACGCGGACCGCGACGGCGCTCTCGACGTCCTCCCCGTCCGGGACATCCTCCTCGGCCTCCGCACCTACTCCCGCTCCGGCAACTAGCGCCGCCGCTCCGGTTCCGCCCCCTTCCGCGGGAAAACGTTTGACCTTCCCGCGGCCTTGGACCATAATCGGGCCCATGCACGACAGGAAGACGCCGCCCGCGCAGAGCCCCGCCGTCCGCTCCCCCGCCCAGCCCGGCGCGCGGGCGGGCGTGACGCTCGTCGAGGTGCTGCTCGCCGTGTTCATCCTCGGCGTCTGCCTGCTGGGCATCATGCAGGGCATCACCGCGTGCGTCGGCGTGTTCGACGCCTCCACGTTCGTCAAGCAGGCCTCGAACGTCCTCGCGCGCGGAGACGCCGAGCATCCCCTCGTCGTGAAGAACGATCCGGAGGAGGACCTCGCCGTCGCGCCCGACGGCTCGCTCCTGGACGGATGGACCTACGAGCGCGAATGCCTCGAGGACGAAGACGAGGACGGGCTCTATCTGGTGCGCACGCGCGTCGCGCGCGGACATGGCGGCGAGGGGAGCGAGAAGGTCTACGAGCGGCTCGTCTGGTTCTCCGGGGCCGGGACCGGCGGCGGCGGGGAGGGCGTGCGATGAGGCGCGGCTTCACGATGGTCGAGGTCCTCGTCGCCCTCGCCATCCTCGGCATGGTGATGGGGACGGTCGGCATCGTCCTGCGCGCCGGCGTCGGCAGCTGGCGCGACGCGGCGGAGCTCGCGGAGGGGAGCCACGACGCGGAGGCCGTGATGGAGCAGGTCGCGATGGCGCTCCGCTCGGCCTACTACCCCGCGAACGGGCAGAGCGACTGGGCCTACGGCTTCCAGCACGAGGACGGCGGCGACGGCGACGCCGCGCGCGACGCGATCTCCTGGGTCAAGATCGGCTCCTCGCTCATCGGCGAGGACGTGCCGTGGGCCGGCGCGGCGCACCGCGTGAACCTCTTCGTGAGCGACGGCGAGGACGGGCAGGACGCCGGGCTCTACGTCTCGGCGTGGCAGATCGTCGGGCAGTCGGAGGACTTCGACCCGGAGCAGGACGTCGCCCCCGTCCTGCTCTCCGACCAGGTCGCCGGCCTCGACTGCCGCATGCAGGACCCGACCAAGGCGATCGAGCCGAACGAGCCCTTCGAATGGATCGACGAATGGGAGGCGAGCAACCGGATCCCGGACCACGTCTTCGTCCAGCTCACGATGAAGCCCCGCTCGAAGGGCGCGGAGCCGGACGTCCTCGTCCGCATGGTCGAGATCCCGATGTCGGAGGTCTCGTGGAACCCGTCCAAGCCCGGCGGCGGGCGCGGGGACCGCGGCCGGGGCGGGCGCGGAGGCGGGCGCGACGCCGCGGTGCGCGACGATTCCGGCGGCGGGTTCCGGCCTCGCAACGGCGGCGCGGGCGGGGCCGGCGGAGGGTTCCGGGAGGAAGGCGGAACGGGCGGAGGGTTCCGCCGGCACGAGGCCCCCGGCGGATTCCGCCGGCCCGGGCGCGGCGGCCCCGGCCCGGGCGCCTCGGACGTCCGCATCGAGGGCGACCGCCTCCGGATCCGAACGGGAGGGGGCCGGCCATGAGGCGTCCCCTCCCCTTCCCTTCCCGATCCCGCCGCTCCGGCTCCGCGCTGGTGCTCGTCCTCATCGTGGTGACGATCCTCTCCGTCCTCGTCGGCTCGCTCGCCTTCGAGGCGCGGCTCGAGGCGCAGTATGCCCGCTATCTCACGAACCGCGACCGCGCCTCGCAGCTGGCGCAGTCCGGGATCGAGGTCGCCAAGATGCTCATGTCGCGCGCCGGCGGCGCCGCCGCGCCCGACGGGATGACCGACGACGAGGACCGCTGGCACGACGCCGCCGAGCGCCTCAAGCTCGGCCAGTCCCTCGTCGGGCTCGTCGAGCCCGTCGGCGAGAGCGGCTGGGTGATCCTCGACATCGAGCCCGAGCCCGGCCGCCTCAACGTGAACCTCCTGTCCCGCGAGGACTGGGAGACGATCCTCGGCAACGCCGGCGTCCCGGAGGAATACTTCGACTACATCGTCGATCCCGTGCTCGACTGGATGGACGACGACGACATCTCGAACCCCAAGGGCGCCGAGACGGAGGACTACTATTCGCTCCTCGACCCGCCCTACGAGGCGAAGAACGGCCCGTTCGACACCGTCCGCGAGCTGCTGCTCGTGAAGGGGTTCCCCGAGGCGATCCTCGCGGGCGGCGTGTTCGATCCGGCGCTCGTCCGCGGCGACACGGACGCCAAGTCCTCCGATCTCTCCTTCAACCGCTTCTCCGACACGAACAACCTCGTGATCGCCGGCATCGAGGGCATGCTCACGACCTACGGCGACGGCAAGGTGAACATCCAGAGCGCCCCCTACGACGTCCTGCGCACGCTCCCGGGCGTGGACGACATCCTCGCGCGCGCGATCATGGAGGAGCGCGACGCGGTCGACGAAAACGGCGACCCCGACCCGTTCAAGAGCGCGGACGACCTCTTCGCCCGCATCGACGGCCTCGACCCAGCGATCGCCTCGCGCATCACCGTCGCCTCGTCCTTCTACCGCGTCACCGCCACCGGACGCGCCGGCAACGTCGAGCGCCGCATCTGGGGCGTCGCCTACGCCGCCGGCAACCAGCTCCGCTTCCTCCGCTGGGTCGAGGAGCCGTAGGGCGCCCTTTCTCATTTCTCAGAATTGAGAATATTTTCCTTGCGCATGGCGGGGCGTTCGTGATACCATGCCGCCCACGCGCCGCGCCCGGCCCCTCGGAATCGCCTCCGTCCGTCTCCGCGCCGCGCCACTCCCACGCGGGATTCCCCCATGTCCAAGATCCTCATCGTCGACGACGAAGTCCGCATCCTGATGCTGATCCAGACGCTGCTCAAGGGCAACGGCTACGAGACCATCGCCGCCAAGACCGGCGAGGAGGCCCTCGGAATCCTCGCCCAGGGCGGCATCGACGTGATGATCACGGACCTGCGCATGGCCCCGATGGACGGCCTCACGCTCATCAAGGAGGTCAAGAAGACCCACGCGAAGCTGCCGATGATCCTCCTCACGGCCTACGCGTCGGTCGAGACGGCCATCGACGCGATGAAGTGCGGCGCGTTCGACTACCTCACCAAGCCCTTCAAGGTGGACGAGATGCTCGCCACCGTGAAGCGCGCCGAGGCCGCCGCCGCGGAGGGCGGCGGCTCCGCGCAGGATGCCGGCTCCGGCGTCGCCGCCACGCGCTACCGCTTCGAGAACATCGTCGCCACCTCCCCCTCGATGCTCAAGGTCTGCGAGATGATCCAGCGCGTCGCCCCCACGGCCGCCACGGTCCTCATCTACGGCGAGAGCGGCACCGGCAAGGAGGTCGTCGCGCGCGCGATCCACTCCCATTCCCCGCGCAAGGAGAAGCCCTGGGTCGCCGTCAACTGCGCCGCCATCCCGGCGGACCTGCTGGAGAGCGAGCTCTTCGGACACGTGAAGGGCGCCTTCACCGGCGCGGTGGCGGACAAGCCCGGCCTCTTCGAGACGGCGAACGGCGGCACGATCTTCCTCGACGAGGTCTCGTCGATGCCCCTCCCGCTCCAGGGCAAGCTCCTGCGCGTCCTGCAGGAGAAGGAGATCCGCCGCGTCGGCGGCAACGACACGATCCCCGTCGACGTCCGCGTCATCGCCGCCTCCAACGCCAACCTCGAGCAGATGGCCGCCGAGGGCGCGTTCCGCACGGACCTCTACTACCGCTTCGCCGTCATCACGATCGAGATCCCGCCGCTGCGAGACCGCACCGAGGACATCCTCCCGCTCGCCGCCCACTTCCTCCGCGGCGAGGCCCCCGCCGGCGCCGCCGCGCCGACGCTCGGCAAGGAGGCGCAGGACATCCTGATGGCCTACAAGTGGCCGGGCAACGTCCGCGAGCTCGAGAACGCCCTCAAGCACGCCGTCACCTTCCGCCCCGAGGGCGAGATCGGCCCGGCGGACCTCCCCGAGAAGATCGTCGCCCGCGCCCGCGAATCGCTCGCCTCCGCGCCGCCCGCCGCCGCGGCCGCCGCCGCGCCGCAGTCCCTGAAGAGCTTCCTCAAGAACAAGGAGAAGGAGTACCTCAGCCGCATCCTCGCCGACTCCGACGGCGACAAGGAGAAGGCCGCCAAGACGCTCCAGGTCTCCCTCGCGACGCTCTACCGCAAGATCTCCGACGACGCTCCCGCCGCCTCCAAGTAGGGACCCGATGCCCTCCGCCCGTTCCACCGATCCGGCCGCGCTGGCGCACGACCTCAACAACCTCCTCCTGGCGATCGTCAACGCCTCCGAGGCGGCCGAGGCCTCCCTGTCCGGACCGCTCACGGAGCAGACCGCCGCCCTCGCCCGCTCCGGCCTCCAGACCGTCGTCCTCGCCGCCCAGCAGGCCGCCACGCTCGCCCGCGCGATCATGGACGCCCCCGCCGCCGCCGCGCCCGCCGCGCAGAAGGAGGGCGCCGCCGCCGAGGGGGAGCCCGCCGCGCCGGCCCCCGCCGCACCGGCCGCCCGGCCCGTCGACCTGCCCGCCTTCCTCGCGACGCACCGCAACCTCTTCGCCGCCCTCGTCGGCAAGCGCGCCCTCTTCGAGCTCGACCCGGTCTCCGACCCGCCCCCGCCCCACGGGCTCGCCGACCCCTCCACGCTCTCCCGCGTCGTCGGAAACTTCATCAAGAACGCCGCCGAGGCCCTCGCCGAGCACGGCGGCACCCGCATCCGCGTCCGCGTCGTCGCGCGCCAGTGGGGCGGGCGCGTCCCGGGCGACCTCGGGCCCGCGCCCGAGGGCTTCGTCGGCACCACCCCGCCCCCGACCGCCGGGCGCGACGGCGTCGCGATCGAGGTGGTCGACGACGGCCCCGGCGTCCCGCCCGACGTCGCCCCCACGGTCTTCAGCCGAGCCCGCACCACCAAGGCGACCGGCCACGGCATCGGCCTCTCGGAGGCCCCCGCGATGGCCTACGCGATGGGCGGCTGCGTCTCCTACCGCCCCGCCGAGCCCCACGGCTCCGTCTTCTCCGTCTGGATGCCCGCCGCCAAGGAGGCGCCCGCCGCGGAGAAGCCCGCCGAGCCGCCCAAGCCCGCCGCCCCCGCGCCCAGGCCCGGCGCCCCGCGCGCCGCCGAGCCCGGCGCCGCAATCCTGCTCGTCGACGACGACCCCGGCATCCTGCAGGCCGCCGCGATCCTCTTCCGCGTGATGGGCTTCCAGCCGCTCACCGCCACCTCGCTCGAGGATGCCGTGACCGCCTTCAACGCCAACGCCGCGCACATCCGCGCCGCGGTGCTCGACGCGAACGTGGGCGACGGCACCTCCGCGCCGCTCCTCGACGCGATCAAGGGCTCGGTCCCGACGCTCCCTTGCATCATCGCCTCGGGCTACTCCGAGCAGAAGACGGCGACCGTCTTCGCGGGCCACCGCTACGACGCCTTCCTCGGCAAGCCCTACACGCGCTCGGAGCTGGCCGGCATCCTCGCCCGCTTCTCCCTCGTCCGCTAACACCCTTCCCCACCGCACGCCATGTACGCCATCCTCATCGCCATCCTCGCCGGCGCCGCGACCGGCGCCGCGCTCGCCGCCACCGGAAACGCCTCCGTCCCCTGGTCCGTCGTCTGGGGCCTCGCCGCCTTCGTCGCCGCGTTCGCCGCCGTCGGGTGGATCGTCCGCCGCCGCGTGACGCGCGTCATGAACGCCATGCAGGAGGACATGCTCGCCGGCCAGGAGCTGCTCAAGCGCCGGATCGTCCAGTGGCAGAACAGCCCCCGCGGCGACCCGCGCCGCGTCCAGGCCGCCTTCGAGAAGGACCAGGCCGCCCTCGTCGACAGGGCGCTCGAGGCCACGAAGGCGCTCGAGCCCTTCCGCGGCTGGGTCCCGTTCTTCGGGCGCCAGATCGCCACGACGCGGATGCAGCTGCTCTACCAGCTCAAGCGCTTCAAGGAGGTCGACGCGCTCCTGCCGCAGTGCCTCGTCCTCGACCCGCTCTCCGCCGCGATGAAGCTCGCGCGCCAGTATTCGAACGGCGCCCCCGTCGAGGAGATCGAGAAGACCTACCGCAAGGCGCGCCTGCGGCTGCGCTACAACCAGAGCGCGTTCCTTTCGTCCGTCATGGCGTGGATCTACGTGAAGCGCGACCGGCTCGACGAGGCCCACAGGCTCCTCGACCAGGCCTGCAAGGACAACAACACCGAGCAGGAGCCCGGCGCCTCCCTCGTCCGCAACCGCGACGCCCTCGCGAACAACCGCGTCAAGCAGTTCACCAACGCCGCCTTCGCCGACCAGTGGTACGCCCTCTTCCTCGAGGAGCCCAAGGTCCGCTACGAGCGCCGCGCCCCGACCCGCTTCGGCCGCTTCGGCTAGCGGCCGTCCCCTCTCCCCTCCCCCCGACGCGCCCGCCGGAATGTATCGTCCCTGGTCCAACCCCGACACCCGCTCGTCCGTCCTCGCCGCGCTCCGCGAGGGCGCGGACGCCGCCGCGTGGACCCGCTTCTTCGACCTCTACGCCGGCTTCGTCCACCTCCTCGCCCGCCGCCGCGGTCTCCAGGACGCCGACGCGGACGACATCGTCCAGACCGTGATGTCCGAGCTCGCCCGCGAGGGCGGGCCCGTCCGCTACGACCGCTCGATGGGCGGCTTCCGCGACTGGCTCGCCCGTCGCGTGGACTGGCGCGTCACCGACCTGCTCCGCGCCCGCCGCGCCGGCGCCGCCGTCCTCTCCGACGCCGATCCGGCCGACCTCGACCGCCTGCCCGACCCGGCCGCCGCGCCCGAGCGCCCGCTCCCCGGCGCGCCCGCGCCCGCCGACGCCGCGCTCGACGCCGCCTGGGCCGAGGCCGTGCGCGACGAGGCGCTCCGTCGGCTCCGCCCGCTCGTCCGCCCGGAGCACTTCGCCGTCTTCGTCGCCTCCGCGATCGAGGAGCTCGACTCGGAGACCGTGCGGCGCGTCCACCGGATCTCGCCCGAGAACCTCTGGCAGATCCGCCGCCGCGTCGGCGCCCTCTTCCGCGAACAGCTCGCCGCCGCCGCGCGCGACATGGACGGAGGCCTCGCGTGAGCCCCGCGGACTTCGTCCCCCTCCGCGAGATCGGCCGCGGCGCCCACGGCGTCGTCCACCTCGCGCGGAACCCCGCCACCGGCGACTTCGCCGCGCTCAAGGTCTGCGACCGCCCCGAGGGCGACGCCGCCACGCCCGCCGCCCTCGCCGCCTGGGAGCGCGAACGCCGCGGCACCGCCCTCTACGCCGCCCTCCCGCCGCACCCGGGCCTCGTCCGCATCCTCGCCTTCGACGAATCGCCCGACGGCCGCTCCTTCCGCGTCGCGATGGAGCTCGCCGACCCCGAGGACGCCCCGGCGTCCTCCACCGGCCGATCATTCGGCATTCAGCATTCGCCATTCGTCATTCATCATTCATCATTCAGCATTCAGCATTCAGCATTCAGCATTGAGGCCTACCGCCCCCGCACCCTCGCCTCCGTCCTCCAGGCCGAGATCGCGCTCCCGCTCCGCGACTGCCTCGACCTCGGCCTCCGCCTCGCCGGGGCGCTCGAGTTCCTCCAGTCCCGCCACCTCGCGCACCGCGACGTCAAGCCCTCCAACGTCCTCTTCGTCCGCGGCCGCCCCGTGCTGGCCGACGTCGGGCTCGTCGCCGACCTGCGCGAGGCCAAGTCCCTCGTCGGCACCCCCGGCTACGAGCCCCCCGAGCACCACGGCACCCCGCAGGGCGACGTCTACAGCCTCGGCCGCACGCTCGCGCGCGCGAGCCTCGGCCGGGAGCCGGAGGAGGGCGGCTTCGTCCCGTGCCCGGAGGCCGACTCCGACGCCCCCGGCTTCTGGCGGTGGATGCAGATCCTCGCGCGCGCCTGCGCCCTCGCGCCCGAACGCCGCTACCGCTCCGCCAAGGCCCTCCGCAAGGCCCTCGCCGCGCTCGCCCTCCGCGTCCGCCTCCGCACGCGCGTCTGGCCGGTCCTGCGCCTTGCGCTCCTCGCCGCCGCCCTCGTCGCGCTCGGATTCCTCCTCGCCCGCGCCTTCGCCCCGGCCCCGGCCTCCGCCCCCGGCGAACTGCTCCTCCCCGGCGAGGGATCGCCCTTCGAGCAGCCCGTCTATCGCGTCTCCGGGGAAATCGGCAATCTCACCTTCATTCCCGTCCTTACCACGGAACAGCTCGAAGAGGACCGCCGCGCCGCCGAGCAGGTCGCCCGCGAAGCATCCGAAGCGATTGATTCCGCCAACAAAAGCGTTCGTTCCGCGCTCGCGAACATCCTTTCCGACCTCGAGGAGGCCCGCGCCGCCGCGCAGCCCGACGCGGAAACCGCCGCCCCGGACCCCTTCCCCGACGCCTCCGACGGCGATGGCGCCTTCCCCGCGCCCTCCGACGAACGGCTCCCTCCCTTTTCGACAGGATCGCAGGATTGACGGGGGCTCCGCATGGATGGACAAGCGCTTGCCAGGTGGGGCGCGTTGTGCTAGACTCCGCCTTGTTCGTAAATCAAAAGATGAAAATTCTTGATGATTTCGTAAATTGAATGACGAAAAGGAGAGCGAAATGAATATTTCCGTTTCCGGATCGGAGCGCGAACCCGTCACGGAGGAATCGTTCCGGGAACTCGTGGAGACGTCGGACCGGCTGGTCGCTGCGGTCCCGACGGAACGCCACCGCTATCTCTATCCGGCCATCGACTGGCGGGACCGTCTCGTCTGCGTGAAGGGCGCGCGGGGAACGGGCAAGACGACGATTCTGCTGCAACGCATCCGCGAGGCGTTCGGCGCGGGATCGTCCAAGGCGCTCTACGCGAGCCTCGACGACCTCTGGTTCGCGAACCGCCGGCTGAAGGATCTGGCGGCCTGGCTCGATTCGCACGGCTTTACGCACCTGTTCCTCGACGAGGTCCACCACCTGCCGGACTGGTCGCTGCAGATCAAGAACGTCTGCGACCAGTTCCCCGCCCTGAACGTCGTCTACAGCGGGTCGTCCCTGCTCCAGATCGAAAAGGCCGCCGGCGACCTTTCGCGCCGGCAGGCGACCTATCCGCTGGAGGGGCTCTCGTTCCGCGAATTCCTCGCGTTCAAGGGCGTGCTCGAGCACGAGGCCGTCCCGCTCGAAGCGCTTCTCGCGGACCACCGCTCGATCGCGGCGGACATCGTCGCCCGCTCGAAGCCGCTCCCGCTGTTCGAGCGGTATCTCAGGGAGGGGTTCTATCCGTTCCGGTTCGGCGCCTTCGCGGACTACCGCGGACGTCTCCTCGCCACGGTGAACAAGGTCCTCGACGTCGACTGGCCCAAGACCGAGCCGGTCTCGCGCGAAACGATCCTGCGCGCCAAGCGGATGCTGTCCGTCCTGGCCTCGAGCGTCCCGCAGCAGCCGAACATGTCCGCCCTCTGGCGCGAACTGGAAACCGAGCGCAACCAGGGGCTCAAGATGCTCCGCGCGCTCGAGCGGGCGCGGCTGCTTTCGCTCTTCGCCGCGCGGGAGCCGAAGCTCAAGGACCTTTCCGCCCCGGAGAAGATCTACTGCGGCGACACGAACCTGATGCACGCGATCGCGCCGCGGACGGAGGCCGGCACGGTCCGCGAGACGTTCTTCGCGTCGCAGCTGCGGCAGGGGCACTCGCTGCTCGTCCCGGCGGCGGGCGACTTCCTCGTCGACGGCGACGTTCTCGTCGAAGTCGGCGGACGCGGCAAGGGCTTCGGGCAGATCAAGGACGTCCCGCGCAGCTTCGTCGCCGCGGACGGCGTCGAAACGGGCTGGGGCGCCAAGATTCCCCTCTGGCTCTTCGGCTTCCTCTACTAGCCGTCCGCTCCGCGCCCCTCGCGGCGTCCGGGCGCGGGGGGGGGGGGCCCCCCCCCCCCCCCCCGGGGCCGCGGCGGCCGGATTTCCCGCTTGCCTCGCGCCCCGCGTTCCTGTATACTTCGCCCCCGTCGGGACCCCTCCGGGGCCCCGGCGGACAACCGAACCCTTTGCAGCTTCTGCAAAAGTCGTTTTTCCCGGAACCTAGGAACTTCTTCGAACGGCGACGCGATGCAGGGTTGCGCGTACCAAAGCGCGCCCCTTCCGTGTTTCGTTCAAAGGCTTTCCTAGGGCCTCGGGAAAGAAGACGGACAAGGGACGCGCCTTTCTTGTAAGGCCCCCCGGCGGAGATTCGTATAGGGAAGGTTGAACCCCACCCCGAATCCCCGTCACCATGAAAAAGTTCCGAACCTCGTTGCCTCTGACAGTCCTTGTAGGCTGTTGTTTGTTTGCGATCTCCTCCGTCGTTGCAACGGCTGGCTCCTCCACCAACACGACCAATGTGCCTTCTTCGGTCGACAGTCGCGCTTCTCGCGCGAGTACTGCACGGAAGGACTCCGTTCCAGGGAAAGAACGCACACGCCCCAATCGGGCGACTCCTGCCCTCGTCGTGATTTCTTTCGCATGCGGTTTCTGGGTGGCATGGGCGCTATTCCGAAGAAAGAAGCCACTGCGAGGCCAGCCAAACATCGTCACGTCCTATCAACCGAAACAGGCAGAGGTATCATCCGCTCCAAAACCGGTCAACGCGCCAACTCTTATTGGAACTAGACCTCCGGTCGCAACCGAGCCTTTGGTCGCAACTGAGCCTCAAGCTGCAGCCGAGCCTCCAGCCGTGACTTGGCCGATCGCCCCGAAGTCGGGCGACGGCATTTCCGGCGACTGGGCGTCGTTCGTTGCGGATCGGCTTGCGGAGACGGATCCCGCCACGTCGTCCGACGAGACGAAATGGGCCCTGGGCGTCGTTGACTTTCTTGACGAACTGAAAGAATCGGAGGCGGACGCCTCCGAAGCGGAAAGAGCCGCGTCACGTTCTCTTTCCGATCGGCTCAAGACGGCTCTTTGCGCTAAAGGCTTCTCCCTCGTCGATTCGAACGAGTGGAATCCCGACAAACAGCGCGCCGTCGCCGTGGAGCGAAAGCCGAATGCGACGGAAACGAAGATTCTGGGCAAGGGCTCGACCGGCCTTTCCCGCAACGGAAAAATCATCCGAAAACAGGAAGTCAAACTCGAAATGAAAGGAAACTGACATGGACTTCGACCAAGACATGGCTCTCGGAGCCAATCTCTACGACGACACCTCGCCTGACATCCTCGGCTGTCCGAATGCGCAGGCCGACTTCTGGGAGATGCAGGATTTCTCCGACAACTGCGAGCCAACCTCCGAAAGCTTCATCATCCGCCAGTTCGGTTTCGAGAACATCTCGACGAATGATTTCGCCTACATCTCCCACGCGAACGGGTGGTACATGCCGGGCGGCGGAACGAGCCCGGAACACATTGGCGAAATGATGGATTTGTTCGGCATCGATAATCACACGGATGTGAATGCCTCGATTCAGGATCTTGCCAGCGAAATCGCACAAGGACATGGAGTCATTGTCGGAGTTCGTTCCGATCAGCTCTGGGAACAGGGGCCGCTTCAGGAACTGTGGAACTGGGCGGCCAAGGAGTTTGGATTCGACAATCCTGTCGACGCCCCGGCCGACCACGCGCTTTGCGTGACGGGATTCGACATGTCAGATCCCGACAATCCCATGGTCATCGTTAACGATCCCGGCCATCCGGATGGGGCCGGCCAAGCCTACCCGCTCGACCGTTTCATGGACGCCTGGGAGAACAGCAATTTCGTCATGACGGCGACTGATCATCCATTGCCCGCTTTCACGGCGATGAACATTCGGGAACATGTCGACCAGTGGCTCGCTGACAACGGCATCGCCCCCACCGTCACGGTTTTCGCCGCGTCCGCCGGCTCGCTCGGAGCGTCATCCGGCGATAATTACGGTCTATCCGATCTCGCGGACTCGCTCCATGGCGTCGCGGCGCCATTGATGTCGATCTTCAAGGATATCGCCGGCGTCGTCGCGGGCGTAGCCGGCGTCGCCATCGCCGGAAATGCACTTGTTGACGCTTTTTCCGACGATACTCTCGCCTACGATCTCTAACACATCCTCTCAGAACCGAAATGAACACGAAAATTGAACAACCGACTCTCGATTCCTTCTGCAACGGCGCGGCCACCATCCTCGGTCTTGAATCCGCGCTGTCTGGCAAGCCCGTCGATCCGGACTGGGTGAAGAAAATTGCCCTCTGGAAAACCGGGCTGTTTCGAATCGTTGTGATGGGCGAAATCAAGAAGGGGAAGTCATCCTTCGTAAACGCCTTGCTCGGACACAAGGATCTCGTTCCCGTCTGCTCGGATGTTGCGACTTCGACGATCTTCAAGATTTGCTACGGCGAGAAAGTCGGCTACAAGGTCTTCTTCCACAAGACGAGCGGAAAAGCTCCCGTGGAGATCGACTCCGCTCAGCTGTCCGCCTACGGGACGGAGGACGGAAACCCAGGTAACGAAAAGCAGGTCGAGTTTATCCAAGTCTTCTGCCCCTCGCCGATCCTCAAGTCCGGTCTCGTCGTGATTGATACTCCCGGACTCGGCGGACTCTTCAAGCAGCACAAGCGGATCACCTACGAATACGTACCGAAGGCCGACGCAGTCTTCCTTGTCACGGACAGCGTGGAATCGCCCATCGGCCAGGCGGAGATTGATCTTCTTTCCGATCTTAAGAAGGTCACGAAGCATATTTTCTTCGTCCAGACAAAGTCGCGGCTCGTCGACGCCGACGCTCGCGAGGCGCGCAAGTCGAACAACCTTTCGATCCTGACCTCTCAGGCCGATTTCGACAAGGACAAAATCAAATACTTCGTAGTTGACTCGCAGACGAAGTTCGCCGCCGACGAGGAAAAGGACCTTAAGAAGCTCGAACGTAGCGGCTTCAAGGACGTCGCGGAGTTTGTGAACGGCTATATCCGTCCAAATGTCCATCGGCTTCTGATGGCCCGTGCAACGGCTGAACTTCGTCCGAAGATCGATATCATCGCTCGGGAATTTGACGCGCAAAGCGCGGTACTCCGCACGAAGACGGAGGAAGAGCGGACTGCGTTAGTCCAGACCTTAAAAGACGAACAGAAAGAAATCGACAAGTGGGAACGGACCGGGAAAGCTGAAATCAAGGAGAAGATTGAAGTTGGACTGTCGCGCATCCGGAAGGACGCCATTGAACGGTTGGACCAGTTTGACCCGAACGGCGGCGCACTCATCCTTGAAATCGAGCAGTCGTTGAACCAGATCGACTCAATGGACGAGATCCAAGCCAACGTGGATGGTATCCAAGCCAGTCTCCCAAACGCCTTGGCCGAAAAACTACATGAGATATGTTCGGACATCCAGCGCGAAACGGCGAAACTGCTCTGCGATGCATCAAATGCGGCGAAGGTTGACGTTTCGGAGATGGAAAACGCCGCCGACAACGTTTCTCTGTCCATTTCCCGAGTCCATCAAGACCTTGTTGTTGACACCAAGTTCAACAAAGCGAGGACCATCATGTATGGTGGGATGGCAGGCGCGGGAATCGGCAGTACCATCGGTGGCATCATCGGTGGATGCATCGGTTTCTGTTGCGGAGGGGTCGGCGCCATTCCTGGGGTGGAAATCGGTGCAGCGTTGGGCGGACTGCTTGGGCAGCCCGTTGGATACGTTGCCGCACATGCAGACCAGAAAACGCGACAGCTTGACGGTGCCCGAAAGATGGCCGTATCACTTGTGTCGAAATGGCTTTCGTCATGCTACAAGAGCATGTCGCGGGCGATCTCCGACCAGTTTGAGACGATTCGCCGTTATGTTGGCCATGCCATCGACGAAGCAATCGTTTCCGAAAGAGAAGCGCGGTCTTCCCGCATCGCTGAACTCAAGCAGATGGGCCAACGTTCCTCCGAGGAAATCATCGCCAAGACTGCCGAGCTCCAGAAGCACCAGCAGCAGTTCATGCAAGCCATGTCCGACATGGGTCTCTCGCCTGAACAAAAGAGGGCGTAGTAGATGGCGGAAAACGGAATCACCGGTATCGCCCGCAGCCTTCAGGAGTCATTTCGCGACTTTCTGCGCGAGGGGGCGGACATGTTCGCCCAATACGGCTTCCTCGGCGACTGCGAACGCCAGCTCCGCGAATTGGAGGCCGGCATCGTCCGTCCGTTCAACATCGCGGTCTTCGGCCGAATGAAGACGGGGAAAAGCTCTCTGATCAACGCGTTGCTCGGCAAGGACCTTGCCATCACGGGCGTCGAGGAAACGACAGCCACGATCAACGTGATCTCCCGCGCGACCGATCCTTCGTTCCGAGACAAGTTCACGGTGCACTGGAAGGACCGGCAGCCCGAAACGTTCCCGCTCGATCGTCTTCTCAAGGAATGGTCGGGTAAGTCGAAGGAGGTTGTGGACAAGGTTTCCAAGACGGCGTTCATCCAGCTCTATTCGGACGATCCCGCCCTCGCTCTTCACGAGATCATCGACACTCCGGGAACCGGGGCGGCCGTTTCCGACCACGAGAAGGTCGCCCAGGCGTTCCTTGACCCCTCGGTCCAGGAGGGGCGCAAGGCCGATGCGCTCGTCTATGTGTTCGGCATCAACGGGCGCGAGACGGACGAATCGAACCTCAAGACCTTCCGGGAGGGCTGCCTTCCGGGATCGCGTCCATACAACAGCGTCGGCGTCCTCCACAAGTGGGATGCCACCTACTGGAACTCTGGCGGCGATTGGGACGAGATCCAAAGCAAGGCGGAACGGCTCAAGGGACAGATGGCGACCGTCGTTGCGGACATCATTCCGGTCAGCGCTCCCATCGCGATGATGGCCGCCCGTTCGTCGGACGAGGATCTCGCCGCAGTCCTCACACTCGTCTCCGCAAAAGGGACGAAGCGCATCGAGCAGTTGCTGCAGGACGACGAGGACTGGGACGACGAGACGGACTGCCGCGCGCTCCGCAAGCGGTTCTCCGCTCCGTGGATCTGCTTCCGCGTCGCCGTTCGCGAAGCCGTCCGACTTGGCTCGAATGTGGATGCCGCAGCCTTCCGTTCCCGACTCCGCGACCTTGGAGGCATTGAACGGCTCCGGTCCTTCCTCGACCGAAACTTCTTCAAATCCGCCGCCCTTATCCGCCAGCGCCAGCAATATGCGCGATTCCTCCGAGCCAAGGACGAGGCCTACGCCCGGATTGAAGATCGCGAGGCGAGTCTCGAGATCGACTCCAAGAACTGGGACCGTCTTTTCGACCTCGATCTCGAGCCCGCGACTCTTCGTTCCTGGGTCGAACGGAAGCGCGCAAAAGTGCGCGAGGAACTTTCCGAACTTCGTCGCCGAGCCGAAGAACAGGACAACCGATTCATCAACAGCGGCATCCCGAAGATCCTTGACGACCTTGACGCTCTCGATTGGTGCGAAGCCCATCCCGAACGGGTGTCCGAAGCCGAATGCTCCGCTTTGCGCGCGATGGCCGACAGGCTCGCCGGCGACGAGGCGGCAAAGACGGACTCCGATGCGCTCAAAGGAATCAAGAGGCGCTTCGCGGCACTTCGGCTCGGCGCGCTTGACGCGGCCGGGCGGAAAAAAACGGACTACCTCGCGCGGCGCATCGATGCGATTCTCCGCATCAAATAGATAGTAACGATATGGAAAACGCAATCGGCATCGACTTCGGCACCACAAAGACGATGGTGTCCTTTCTCAATCCCGTCACGGGACGGGCGGAACTCGTCCGACTCGGCCGGGATCGGGATTCCATTCCCACGACCATCCACGAGGATGAATCGGGGGCCGTTCTTTTTGGCGAAGATGCCGACGATCAGATTGTCACGGATCCAGAAGGATACTGTCGCGCGTTCAAACTCCATCTCGGAGAGAGCGATTCCGCATTGCCCCGCTCGAACGAGACAGCAGAGTCGCTCGCTGCGCGTTTTCTTCATCATGTGAAGGAGGAGTGCGAACAGTCCGTGTTCCACGGCGGGAGCGTGGAGTCGGCGACCATCACGGTTCCGGTCGGCTTCGCGCCTGCGCGTACGGCGTCCCTGCGGCGTGCGGCTGCCGCCGCGGGTTTCGCCTCGGTTTCCTTTCTCCCGGAACCGGAGGCGGCCGGAACGGCGTTTCTCCGGGACAATCCGGCCGATTCGTTCTCGCGGGCGCTCGTACTCGATTGGGGTGGCGGCACGCTTGACATCGCCATCATTGCTCGGAGCGCAGATGGTACGATCCACGCGGATCGACATTGCGCCGAGGGGCGCGACGATGTGGGAGGCGAGGAGATGGACCGTGGACTCCTCGCCAGAATGGACGCTCTCTGGCAGGAAACGTTCAGCGTACCCCTCCTCTCTTTGGAGGAAAACGAACCCCAGCTTCTCCGGGAAGCCGAAAAGATCAAAATCGGTCTTTCCCGCAAAGGCGTCGTTTCCTTTCGTCGCGGTCCGAAGAAGATCGATTTGAACCGGGAGCAATTCGAACAAATCGTTTCCGGGCTCGTCGATACCGCCGTCGATCTCGTCCAGTCGACGCTGGACAAGAACAAGGCCCAGGGCGGTCAGCCTCCGGACGCCATTCTTCTCATCGGAGGCACGAGCCAGGCCCCGGTCGTTCGCAAGACGATGGAAAGAAAGTTTCCTGGGCTTCGCGTCCTTTCCTGGCATCATTCGCACGAGGCCGTCGCGCTTGGGGCGACATCCCTGGTCGGAACCACCGGCCTTCCTGTCGGCGAAGACAAAGCGGATTCCGTTGATGTCGATTTTCAAAGTCGTCGGAGCGATGTCGGACCTGCGGTCGCCCCCAAACGGTACGAAAACAGGTGTCTCGTCCCGACAGAAATTCCGAAAGGCGTTCCGGACGAGTTTGCGCCCGCCTGGAGATCGCCGGACATCGTTCCTTCCGCTCTCGGATTCGTCAAGGACGACCATGTGAAACCATACTTTGGCTTCGGATCGGAGGACGATGCCCTTGAGATGGAGAAAGGACTGCTCGTCTGGAGAAAACGTCTAGGTCGGTTCGCTGTTGTTCCATTCCCCGAAGAGTCGGGAACGGTCATCGACATTCTGTCCAGACCTGTACTCGACGAGATCGATCTGGACGACTATTGGAACGCTACGGATCAGGTCATTGTTCCGGCGGCATCGCAAACAAAAGAGGAGAGTGGTATCGCGGATGGTCTGTCCGATGAAACGCCAGAAACGGATGTGGGCGCCGAAGGGATGCTGAACAATCCCTTTTCTGAGCCGGAACGGGAAGCCTTTCGGGAGCTCTGTCGGCGGCATGGCGATCTGTCGGGACTTCAGTCCGAATACGACTGGTTCGCTTCGAACTCCAAGGACGGCTATGCAGCGAAACGCAGGAGTATCAGCGCGCAATTGGCCCAATTGGAGGCCGAACGGAAAACGGCCGAAGTGGAACTTTCACGCGTGCGGACGGAAGGCGGTAAGGGCCTTTTTTCCGGAATCAGGGCCAATTTCCTATCCAGCGGCATCGAATCAAAAATCAAGAAGTTCGGATTGTCAATCAAGAATCAACTCGACGAACTTCAGATTCTTGATGCGGAATCGAAACGCTATGACAATTGGCCTTTCGCGGCGAAAACGGAAGAATTGCTCCAAAAGGAAGATTCGAACCACGCCGCTTATCTCGAGTATTGCCGAATCCGCCATTTCAGCAACCTTTGGGAGAGGGAGGTTTTGGCGGAGCGGAAAGTCCTGGACGGTCTTCAGGTCGAAATCTCTTCCCTTCAGGATTCCGCCCGCCATCTGGATGATGAAATCGACGAAATGGAAAAGCGTCTGCCCGTCCTAAAAAGCCAACTTGCAGACGCTCGTTCTACAATCGCGGAAAAGGAAAAGGAACACGAATCATCTTCGCGGCGCCTTGAATCCCAAGCTCGGGCTATCATGGATTCGTTTGGCGGAAAGAACTGCAATAAGCCAAAGCCCAAATCCAGGATGGTCGGATATAAAACCCAAAGCAAGCAATAGAAAATGGCGAACTGCATCGGCATCGACTTCGGCACCACAAAGACGATGGTGTCCTACTTCAATCCCGCCACGGGACGCGTGGAGCTGATTCGGCTCGGTCGAGACCGGGACTCCATCCCGACCACGGTCCATGTAGACGAATCGGGAGACTGCCTCTTCGGCGAAGACGCAGACGACCAGATCGAGACGGATCCGGAAGGGTATGTTCGCGCATTCAAGCTCCACCTTGGCGAAAAGGAGTCCGTTCTCCTTCGTTCGGATGAGACGTCAGAGGCGTTGACTGCAAAGTTTCTCCGCCACATCAAGAACGAGTGCGAGCAGTCGGTGTTCCATGGCGAAAAGGTGACCTCGGCAACCATCACCATTCCCGTGTCGTTCGCCCCTGCGCGCAGGGCGTCTCTCAGGAAAGCGGCGGAAGCGGCAGGATTCTCCTCCGTGTCCTTCATGCCGGAGCCGGAAGCCGCCGGAACGGCGTTTCTACGGGAGAATCCCGCCGACAAGTTCTCCCGGGCGCTCGTCCTCGACTGGGGCGGCGGCACGCTCGACATCGCGATCATCTCGCGCGACGAGGACGGATCGATTCATGCTGATCGCCATTGCGCCGAAGGCCGAGACGATGTCGGTGGCGAAGAAATGGATCGAGGCCTTCTCGATAATTTGGACGACATGTGGGATAGGGCCTTCGGCTCCCGTCTTCTTTCGTCCGAGGAAAACGTGCCAAAGCTTCTCCGAGAAGCCGAAAAGGTGAAAATCGGCCTCTCGCGAAAAGATGCCGTTCCGTTCCGTCGAGGGCGCGACAAGATCGAAGTCTCCAAGAATCAGTTTCGGCAGATCGTGGAACAGCTCCTTCAGGCGGCCGTCGATCTGGTCCAATCCGCACTCGCGAAGAACAGGGCCCAAGGCAATCCGCCACCCGACTCGATTCTTCTCATCGGGGGAACCAGCCAATCTCCCGTCGTCCGGGAAACAATGGAAACAGCCTTCCCGAAGCTCCGCGTCCTGTCTTGGCATCACTCGCACGAAGCCGTCGCCCTCGGTGCAAGTCAAGCCCAAACAAAGCTTCCTGTAAAGCGAACTGAAAGTTCTGAGGATGTTGAAGTCGAAAACGCCCTTAATCTTGCCGAGAAACTCTCCAGAGAAAGTGAGGATCTTTCCAATCTCGGCAACAAGGAAGCAAACATTATCGAAACAGCGGCTCAATCTGGCAATCCGCGTGCGGCTGGCCTCCTCGCGACAATTTACCATGATGGATGCAAGGGGCATCCCAAGAGTATTCGTTCCAGTTTCGAGTGGGCGAAGCAAGCAGCTGAAGCAGGAGACGCGACTGGACAAAGTTGGTTGGCGTTGTATTACCTTGGCATCGAGGAGGACAATCCCGTTCGTAAAAACCGGTCCAAGGCACTTGAATGGGCCGAAAGGGCCTATGTGCGAGACAAAAGTCTCGGAATCAAGGCGCTGTTGGTAATTGTATTGTCCGAATTCGACATCCCCAACACAGCGCGTATCAAACGTATTGGTAATGGAATTCTAAAAGAAATCGGAAACAAGACACCGGAACAGTTCGTGTTCGATGACCGTGCGGCAATCGGAACGGTTTGCTTGGTGCTGTCCAACATTGCTTTTAGGAATGGAGATTCCGAAAAGGCATTGGCTCTTCTTAAAAAGGGCGCAGTCTTTGGAAATACAATCTGCGTAGAGACTCTCGCTGAATTCGAAACCCAACAAAACAAAGACGACGATTCTTTTACGGTTACCGACGAGGCAACTCGCCTATTTGCCAACCTTGGCGCTATTGATGATCGGAGAAACCAAACAGAACGAAACTTTATGGAGGAATGGTGTCCCGGAATCTGCTCGTCAGATTCGTGGACTCAACCGCTTCGTTCTACGGAGTCCATTGAATCATTGGCGTTCGCAACGGCGAAGTCTTACGACAATGACCCCGAAGCACTTGAAAAACTGCTGTCTGTTTTACGGGATTTCGCTGCCTGCGACGGAAAACCGTCTGCTGTTGAAAAACGAGCGTTGTCGGCCATTAAAGCCGTGTTTGACGACCCGAATTCCTTCCTTTCCGATGAAGAAGGCGAAGAAGAGGACGAGGACACCATTGATGATGCTCCCGATGAGGCCTTCCTTTCCGATGAAAATGACGAAAAAGAGGAAGAGGACAACATTGATGATGCTCCCGATGAGTCTGGGAATGTTCCAAACGGTTCCCATGAATCATGGGGGGCTGGTACGGGTGCGTTGGTCGGTGCGGGTATCGGATCGATCATCCCGGGTGTCGGAACATTGGCAGGTGCGGGCATTGGCGCACTCGTCGGAGGAATCAAAAAACTGTTTTCGGATAACTAAACGTAATAGTGAGCAAAGTCTTCACATCGTTCGACACCGTGAGCCGGGCCTACGACAAGGTTCGGAAGGAACTCTGGAACCTCGGCCTCCTTTGGGAAGGATCTAGAATGGACAGCGTGGACGCCACGTATCTCACGGTCGCGCCGATTTCGGCGGTCGCGGGCTATATGGGGTTCTACCAGCCTGCGACGCAGACCATCGAGTTTCCGTCAGTGTATCTTCCCTTCCAAGCGCTTTGGATGAAGCTACCTGCCAAAGCCGGTGCCCTCGACGTCTTTCGCCACGAGTTCGGGCACGCGCTAGCGGATCTGTACCCGAAGGCGCTGAGCAAGGGCGGTGTATTCCGCGCGGCGTTCGGCGGAAGCTACGGGGAAGATCCGGCCGAGGAGCGCGGTGTGGACGGGTGGGAGGAGCGCTACGTCTCCGAATACGCCACGAGCGCCACGCAGGAGGACTTCGCCGAGACCTTCATGCTCTTCGTGAAGCACAAGGGAAAGATTCCCGCGAGGTTCGCGAGGAAGCCCGCCATCCGGAAGAAGTGGAAGGCCGTGGAGGAGATCGTGAAGCGCGTCGCAGCGGCGACGCGGTAAGGAAACACGCATGAAACGGAAAGCGCAAACGGTGGTCTGCCCGCACTGCGGGGAGGACTTCGACGTGAGGGAGAACGGGCGGTACATCTGCCCGGAGTGCGAGAACTGCGTGGACGTGGACGACTGGTTCGGCACGCCGCACGTCCATCAGCCGGACGGGGTGACGTGCGGCTGGGCGACGACGAAGTGGCTGCTCTCGGCCTTCGGCCTCGAAGTGCCCTCGGACCGGCAGCTCGAACGGGAGCTGCACGTCCGGAAAGGCCGTGAAGGGCTCTCGGGTGCTCTCGTGCAGGGATTCAACGCCCTCGTCCGGACCGTCGGGAAGAAGTGGGACTGGCGGGGCGTTGACGCCGACGCCATCGGCGGCACGCTGCCCACGGCGCTCGTCGCGACGCTCTGGCGCCGCGGGCTCGAGCCCGTGTTCCCGGGCCTCGGCGGGCTGATCGACTATTCCAGCTACGAGGACTACATGAAGGACGTGTTCGCGCGGCACGGGCGATTCGCGATGTTCTACGTCAAGCCGGAATACGCGCACTGGATCGGCATCGAGAAGTTCAAGGGCAGGATCCGCGTGATGGATCCGGCGAAACTCGGCTACACGTCCTTCCGGCAGCACGAAGCGATCCGAAGCAAGAAGATCGCCGCCTCCTGCATGATCGGTTTCGTGCGCGCATAGACGCGCGGCGCTATCCGGCGGTGCGGCATCCGCGCCGCCGCACTCCGTGTAAGGCACCCCGGCGGAGATTCGTATAAGGAAGGGTGAACCCCCACCCGAACCTCGAATCCCGCCATGAGCGAACCGACCAACGAAACCAAGATCGTCTGCCCGCATTGCGGACAGCACATCCTCATTGAAGCCTCGATGCTCGGCACCGAGCTTCAATGCCCGGCCTGCAACCAGTCCTTCACGGCGCCGAAAGCCGATGCGACGAAGGAGAAGCCGCCGGAGAACAACCGGACACCCGCTTCCAGAAACAAGGGCAAAAGGGGGATCGCCCAATTGAAGTCGACGTTTGCCTGCGCGTGGAGGCACGTCAAAACCTCTTTCCTTCGGCTTCCCGAACGGGTTCAGGGTGCTGTGCTTGCCTCCGTCGTTTTTCTCGTCGTGATTGGGGTCTGTTCCGGAAAGGGCGAATCACGAGATTCAAAGAATACGTCGCCGCCCGAACCTTCCGCAACGACAACCCAAACGCCGCCTCCGCGTCCGGACATCCAACCGCTGTCTGGCGATCCGGCGGCCGCCCAGTGGATCCGCTCCTGCCAGGAAGGCGACTTCAAGGAAGTCATGCGACATCCGGAGCGATACGAGGGCACGCCTATGTATATACAGGGAAAGATCTCCAGTGTCTATTCATCCAAGAACCATCGCGGAGCTGTCAGGATCGAACAAGACGGAGACTGGAAGCGGGAATGGGCGGTGGTTTTCGATGACGAACGCACCGTTCTTCCGGACGGAAACATGCTCGAGGATGACGAAGTGTGCGTGTTCGGCACCTTTGAGAAAATCTGGGAATGGACCGGGAAAAACGCCTTGAATGCCACCATTTCCGGAAAGAATCCGCGAATCATAGCCCGGTTGATTTCCACGGACGATCCGGACGATGTCGCTGAATCTTACGCCGGGGAGGACGAAGAACGGGAAGATGACGAAGAAGAGAACGAAGAACAGGAAGACGACGAGGAGGAGGACGCAACAACCGAAGAGGACGATCATCGCGGCGTTCGCGAACCGACCGCGGCGGAGCGGACGTTCAAGGAGGGGCTTGACGCCCTTCGTGGCGAAAACGGACAGAAGAGGGATGTCGCGAAGGCGTATCGCCTGTTCCAACAGGCGGAAAAAGACGGCTGCATGCTTGGCGAAGTCGGCATTGCCCATCTCTGCTGGACGATGACCGACGACGAGAGGCAGACATTGAAGAAGACGGGTATTACACCTCTGACGCTCTATTTCGCCAATTGGAGACATGCGGCGGAAATGGGAAAATCGAGAATTGCCAAATGTGAATTGGGCCTCTTCCAGTTGCAGCGGGACGCCTATCGGAACGAAGGGTTGAGGATTCTCAAGGAAGCGGCCGCCGAAGGATCGGACACGGCGGCCATGTTCCTGGCGAGGGTCGCGGAACAAGAGGAGCGTTCCAGCCTCTCCTACGAAACTATACTCGGGCTGTTCGCAAAAAACAGCGAGATCATGGCCTTGTTCCAGAAGGCGTGCGAAGTTGAACTCGCCAAAGAATACCTCCTGTCCTTGAAGAGCCAGCCCTAGGAATGCCAGGGAGATGAAACCGCATTCCGCCAAGGAAACAATCCTGATCCTCCTCGTCGCGGCGGTCAGCTGCGGCGGGTTTTGCGCAATCATCGTGTGGATCTCGTGCGAGCTGATGAATCTTTCGGGGACCTGAACGATCTTCCCGCGGGCGAGTGCCCGTCGGGATGAAACAAAACAACGGGCGGCGACGCCCATGACAACAAAGGAAAACAAAACATGAAAAAAGGAATCATCCTCGCCATCGTCGCGGTCGCGGCGATCGCGGCGCCGGCGTTCGCCGTCGCGTTCCACAGCCACCAGCACGAGCAGGGAGTCAAAAACGTCGTCTGCTACATTTGCGGCGGCACGGGGCGTTCGTACGACCCGGTAAAGGGAAAGGGACAGGGCATGATGAGATGCTCCGGCTGCCAGGGAACCGGATTCCGCGGCTCCTACTAGGCCTTTGAGCTCCGGCCGCGCGGACAACCTCCGCGCGGCCGTATTTTCATATGCGGAAATCCGTTCTGGGGCTGCCGCCTTTGGCGATGTGCTGCGTTGCCGCCGTCGTGTCCGCCTCCGACGCGAACGGGGCGGAAGAATCCCTTCGCGCCGTGTTCGAATACTGTCAGGGCCCGGGCTGGTCGTTTGGCGCCGACGGATCTCCGACAACGAATGCAATCATTGCTGCAACGATCGGTTCCGCCGGAACGGAACCGCGTCCCGATCCGGATCGGTTCGCATTCGATAAGGCGACGGGAGGAGCCGGATCGGATCCGGGTCCGTTTCTGGAATGGATCGCGGAAGAGCGGTCGGTTCCCGGAGAATCGGCGTTCGTGGTGGGGTGGGATTCGCGCGGCGTCTGCGTTCTCTCCGAACGCGATTCGGAAATCCGCTGCCTGAAGCGGTTCGACGTCCGCGATGGAACCGTCGAGTGCCTGACGCCGACCGGCGGACCGAACGATCTCCTTGGACCGATTTGGCTTCCGGAGAGAGGCGATGTGGGAATGCGGCTCGCAGGCGTCCGCTGGAGGACGGAGCGGGGCACGTCGAACGAGTGGTTCGACGCGAGAATGGCGGCGGCGGATAGGCAACTCTTCGATTTGTTTCCGGAAGCCCGTCCGGAATGGATCGCGCCATCGCCGACGGATCCCCTGCGGTGGATCGTCCAATGCCGTTTCGCGGATACGCCGCCGATCTGGGCCGACGTGAACGCGGGCGAAGGGACGGTCCGCGTCCTGTCCCGGTTCCGGGAACCGCTCAATCCGATGGTGCGGCGGGTGTTCCGCTGGCGGGCGTCGGACGGGAAAGCGTTTTGCGGGATCGTCTCGTTTCCGGGAACGGATGGACCGTTCCCCCTCGTCGTCTTTCCGCATGGCGGACCGGGCGCAATTTCGGACGCAACCTTCGACGAGCGGGTCTGGGCGCTCGTCGACGCCGGCTTTATGGTCCTGCAGCCGAACTACCGGGGGTCCGCCGGGTTCGGGAAGGCGTTCCGGCTGGCCGGCTGGGGACCGGACGGCCTCCGGCGCGCGCTGGACGACATCCACGAGGCGGCGATCGCCGTCCGGGACGACGGGGCGCTTCCCGTCGCGCCGACCAAGCCCGTTCTGCTCGGCGGATCGTGGGGCGGGTGGTGCGTGCTGGAGGAGCTGGCGCTACATCCGGATTTCTACGCGGGCGGCGTGTCTCTGTTCGGCACGTTCGACCTTCCGGAACTGGTCCGCTCGGAGGCCGAGCGTCTTTCGGCGGACGAATCGCACGAATCCAGACAGGAGTTGCGCGCGCTGTTCCGTCAGTTCGGCGATCCGTCCGACGCGGCGGCGATGGAACGCCTCGAGGAGCGGAGTCCGGCCCGCCATGCCAGGGCCGTCACGGCTCCGGTCATTCTCTTTCATAATCGGGATGACGCCGTCATCCCATTCGCCCAGTCCAAGGCGATGTTCGAGGCCCTGACGGATGCCGGATGCCTCGCGGAGTTTCGTGCCGGCATCGGAGGGCATGGGTTTGCCGCCGCGGAAGAGGCCCGAATCTACGGAGAGCTTGTTTCCATCTTTCTTTCTTGGACCAACCGTCGATGACGTCAAATTCTGGGACGGAACCTATCAACCCTTCGTGATTTCGCCGAGGCCATCATGCCCTTCGTGAAGCACAATGGCGGAGTGCCAACCCTGCCAGGGAGGCGTACGATATACTTCATTTTCGTGTAGAATTGGCGGAAAACAACTTTAGTTTTCGTGTAGGATTCAATGATTTCATAGTAACTTGACAAAGCGGCGTTTACTTTGGCGAGTCAACGCCCGTTTGCGGGGGACGGAGCGTTCTGCTAGAATCGGGCGCATGAGGAAACGCACGATTCTGCTGGCCGCGCTCGTGGCGACGCTGTTCGCCGCCGTGGCGATCGTTCAGGGCCGCCAGCGCGCCGCAAGGGCCGCGGCGGCGGAAAGCGAACGGCCCGCCGCGACGGACGCTTCGGCCGTCGCGGAAGGGCCGAGGATCGTCGCGCTCGACCCCGGCCTCGCCGAGACGCTCTGCATGCTCGGGCTCGGCGGCCGCCTCGTCGCGCGCACCGCGTTCACCGACTTCCCCGCGTCGGTCACGAACCTCCCCGTCGTCGCCGACGCGAAGGGGCTCGACCTCGACGCCCTCGCCGCCGCGAGGCCCGACTTCACGATCCTCCCCGAGCCGATGCTCTCCGCGGACCTGCACAGGATCCTCGAGGAGCGCCGCCTCAGCCACTTCTCCGTCCGCAACGCCACGCTCTCCGACTTCTACCAGTGCGCCTACGAGCTCGCCGTCCGGTTCGGCGCGGAGGAGACGGCGCGCCTCTGGCTCGAGACGATGGACGAGATCACCGGCGAGGCCTCGCGCCGCGTCGCGGCCGCCGTCACGCGCGCCGGCGGGCGGGCGCCGTCCGTCCTGCTCGTCCTCGGCCGCCCCGCCTCGTCGCCGGACCGCCTCCTCGCCGCCGGGCGCCAGTCGTTCCACCAGGGGCTGCTCGACGCCCTCGCGCTCCCCAACGCCTGCCCGGGCGAGGTGCAGTATTCCGAGCTCTCGCCCGACGAGGCCGCGGCGCTCCGCCCCGACGTCCTCGTCGAGATCCGGACCGGCGGCGACGCCGCCGTCATCGCCGCCCTCACCGACTGGGCCGCGCGCGCCGACATCCCCGCCGTCCGCACGGGCGACGTCCACGTCCTCACCGACGCCTGGGCCCTCCGCGCCGGCCCCCGCATCGACCTGCTGCTCTCCGCCCTCGCCGACTACGCCGCCCAGTGGGCGGAGAAGCAGTAATGCTGAATGCTGAATGCTGAATGCTGAATTCAACCTTTCAACCTTTTCAACCTTTTCAACTCGAATGATGCAACCCCACATCGACCGCTACCGCGTCCGCTCCTACGAATGCACGCCCGAGGGCGTGCTGCGCGCGCCGGAGCTGCTCAACTACCTCCAGGAGACCGCCTCGGAGAACGCGCGGGTGCTCGGCTTCGACTTCCCCGTGATCGACGAGGCGACCGGCGCGCGCGGCGCGTGGGTCCTCGCGCAGATGCGCCTCCGCGTCGACCGCTACCCGCGCTGGCGCGACACGGTCCTCGTCGACACCTTCCCGTGGGGCGCCCGCGCCCTCACCGCCAACCGCGACTTCGCCGTCTCGCTCGAGGACGGCACCCCGTGCGCCGTCGCGACGACGCGCTGGATGCTCATCGACCCCGCCACGCGCAAGCCCGTGCGGCTCCCGCCGTCGGTCGGCGCCGTCGACGCCGGCCGCGAGCCCGTCTTCGGCGTGCCCGACGCCTTCTCGCGCCTGCGCTGGCCCGACCCGCCCGCCGCGGAGACGCCCCCGCAGGCCTACCGCGTGATGCGCTCGCAGATCGACCTCAACGGCCACGTGAACAACGTCCACTACGCCAACTGGATGCTCGAGAGCGTCCCGGCGGAGGAGGTCCGCGGCCTCCTCGTCTCCGAGTGCGAGATCGCCTTCCGCTCCGAGACGCTCTACGGCGAGCGCGTCGAGTCCTGCACCGCGTCGCTCGGCGGCGGCGCCTTCGCGCACCGCGTCCGCCCGGCCGGCGGCGGCCCCGACCACATCCTCGCCCGCACGCAGTGGCGCGCCTTCGCGTGATGGACGCCCCCCCGCCCTCCCCCGCCCCGCCGCGCCGCCGCATCCTGCTGCACGCCTGCTGCGGCCCGTGCTCGACGCACTGCGTGCGCGAGCTGCGCGCGTCCGGCGTCGAGCCCGTGCTCTTCTACTCCAACTCCAACATCGACACGGAGGAGGAGTTCGGGAAGCGCCTCGCCGCGCTGCGCGCCTTCGCGGCCGCGGAGGGCGTCGAGGTCGTCGCCGACGCCTACGACCCGGCCTCGTGGGAGCGCGCCGTGGCGGGGCTCGAGGCGGAGCCCGAGGGCGGCGCGCGCTGCGACCGCTGCTTCCGCCACAACCTCGCCCGCGCCGCGGCGAAGGCCGCCGAGCTCGGGTTCGAGGCGTTCTCGACGACGCTCACCGTGAGCCCGCACAAGTCGAGCCCGCGCGTCTTCGCGGCGGGGCGCGAGGCCGCCGCCGCGCGCCCCGGCGGCCCCGCCTTCGAGGCGCGCGACTTCAAGAAGCGCGACGGCTTCCTCGACTCCGTCCGGCTCGCGAAGGCCTACGGCCTCTACCGCCAGGACTACTGCGGCTGCCGCTTCTCCCGCGCCGCGCGGGACGGCCGCCGCCTCAGAGATAGCGCGCGGTGAGGGAGGCGCGGCAGCGGCGGACGTCCGCCGGGACGCCCTGAGCGACGACGCGGCCGCCGGCGGAGCCACCGCCGGGGCCGAGGTCGACGATCCAGTCGGCCGCCCGGAAGACCTGCGGGCGGTGGTCGACGAGGACCACGGTCGCCCCCGCGTCGCGCAGGCGCGCGAGCTGCCGCAGCAGCCGGTCGATGTCGGCGGCGTGCTGGCCGGCGCTGGGCTCGTCGAGGAGGTAGAGCGTGCGCGAGAGCTCGCGCGGCGGCCGCGCGAGCCCGCAGGCGAGCAGGAGGCGCTGCGCCTCGCCGCCGGAGAGCGTCGAGACGGGCTGGCCGAGCTTGAGGTAGCCGAGGCCGACGTCGTCGAGGATGGCGAGCGTCCGGCGCAGCGGCGGGATGGCCTGGAAGAGCTCCGCGCCCTCGGCGGCGGTGAGCTCCAGCAGATCGGCGACGGAGCGCCCGGACCAGTGCACGTCGAGCGTCTCGCGGTTGAAGCGCCGCCCGCCGCACTCCTCGCACGGCACGGTGGCGTCCGGCAGGAAGCTCATCTCGAGCCGAACGCTCCCCTCCCCCTTGCACGCCTCGCAGCGCCCGCCCTTGGCGTTGAAGCTGAAGCGCGAGGCGGTGTAGCCGCGGGCGCGCGCGAGCGGCGTCGCGGCGTAGAGCGCGCGGATGGCGTCCCACGCGCCGACGTAGGTGAGCAGGATGCTGCGAGGCGAGCGCGTGCGCGCAGCGACGCCGACCTCGACGACCCGGTCGAAGCGCTCCGCTCCGAGGATCGCCTCGCAGTCCGTCCATGCGGCCGCGCCGCGCCGGCGCGCGGCGCCGGGGGCGGCGAGGCGCGAGAGGTTGGCGCCGAGGACGTCCTCGACGAGGGAGCTCTTGCCGGATCCCGAGACGCCGGTCACGACCGAGATGCGCCCGACCGGGAAGCTCGCGGAGACGGATTGCAGGTTGTGGGCGCGGGCGCCCTCGACGACGAGGAACTCCGTGGCGGGGTCCGGCGGGCGCCGGCGCGGCGTCCAGGGCCTCTCCGCGCCGGAGAGGCGGCGGCCGGTGGGGGAGTCGGGCGAGGCGAGCATCCGCTCGACCGGGCCCTCGAACACGACGCGCCCGCCCTCGCTCCCGGCGCCGGGGCCGAGGTCGAGCGCCCAGTCCGCGGCGCGGACGACGGCCTCGTCGTGCTCGACGGCGACGACGGTGTTGCCGCGGTCGCGCAGGCGGAGCAGGAGCGCGGCGAGGCGCTCGACGTCGTGCGGGTGGAGCCCGGCGGTGGGCTCGTCGAGGACGTAGAGCACGCCCCCGAGGCGCTGCCCGAGCGCGGAGGCGAGGCGCACGCGCCGCAGCTCGCCGCCGGAGAGGGTCGCCGCGGCGCGGTCGGCGGCAAGGTAGCCCAGGCCCGCCTCCTCGAGGAAGTCGAGGCGCTCGCGGAGGCCGGCGACGACGGACCCCGCCGCGGCGCGCGCGGCGGGCGGCAGCGCGGCGTCGAGCGCCGCGGCCCAGGCGCGCATCTCCGAGACGGTCATCGCGAGGACGCCGGCGATGCCGGGGCCGCCGGGGCCGGGGATCTCGAGCCGGCACGCGAGCGGGACGGGCCGCAGGCGCGCGCCGCCGCACGCGGGGCACGGGGAGCCGTCCGGCGCGGCGCCGAGCCCCTCGCATTCGGGGCACGCGCCGGCGCGCGAGGAGAAGGAGAAGCTCGCGGGCGAGAGGCGGTCGTAGACGATCCCGCAGTCGGGGCAGCAGAAGCGGTCCGACTCCTCCAGGAGATCCTCCGCGCCGTCGGGGCGCTGGAGCAAAACCCGGATCTCGCCCCCGCTCCGCTCCATCGCGAGCTGGACCGAGTCGGCAAGGCGCGTGCGGATGCCGTCCTTCGCGACGAGGCGGTCCACCACCGCGTCGATCTCGCGGGCGGCGTCCGCCTCCTCGCGCGAGACCTCCTCGATCATCCGCACCGCGCCGTCGATCCGCACGCGGACGAACCCCGATTGCACGGCCTCCGCGAGATACGCGCTTCCGTCCCGCGTCCTCCGGCCCGCGCCCCGCGACGGTGCGACCGTTCGACCGTTCGACCGTTCGACCGCCTCCGGCGGCCTGCGCAGCATCGGCGACATCACGGTCATCCTCGTTCCCTCCGGCTCGCGCAGGAGGCGCTCCGCGAGGGCTCCGGGGGAGACGGAGCGCACGACGCGCCCGCAGCGCGGGCAGTGCGGCGTGCCGAGGTGGGCGAAGAGCAGGCGCAGGTGGTCGTGGAGGTCCGCCGCGGTGGCGAGCGTCGCGCGCGGGCCGGGCGCGCCGGCGAACTGCCCGACGGCGATCGCGGGCGCGAGGCCGCCGACGAAGTCCACGTCGGGGCGCGGCAGCTTCTCCAGCAGGGCGCGCACGCGGGCGGGGAGGCTCTCGAGGTAGCGGCGCTGGCCCTCGGCGAAGAGCGTGTCGAAGGCGAGGGAGCTCTTGCCGGAGCCGGAGAGCCCGGTCACGACCGTGAGCCGCCCGCGCGGGATGCGGCACGAGACGTCGCGCAGGTTGTGCTCGCGCGCGCCGCGGACCTCGATCCAGTCCCCCTTGGACCCCGCCACGGCGCTACTCCTTCGAGAAGACCGTCACGGGGACGTTCTTCTTTCGCCCCCACTGGCGCGCCTCGCGCGCGGACGAGAACCAGAGGTCGAGCCGGTGCGGACCCTTGATCGCGCCGCCGCGGTCCTCGACCGTGGCGTAGCCGTAGCCGGGGACGTAGAGGACGGTGCCGAACGGGTAGAACTTCGTGTCGGCGGCGGCCGTGCCGCGGTGCGCGCGCGTGCCGCTCGCGGTGATGCCGACGGCCTTCGGCTTGCCCTTGTTGGGGCCGCTCGCGATGACGGGGCGGCCGTACCAGTTGCGCTTCCAGTTGCACGACTCGGGACCGGAGTCGTAGCCCGTGACCTCCATCGAGACCGTGCGCTTCGTCATCCCGTCCACCGACTGGCGCCCGGCGAACGTCCGGCACCCCTCCATCGAGAGGAACGCGACCGCGGCGACCGCGACCGCGGCGAGCGCGAGCGCGCGCTGCGCCCAGCCGGCGACGCCGGAGAGGATGTCGACCCATCGGTTCATGGGCGGGCATTCTAGCAGAAGGGGACCCGTCCGGCAAACCGGGGCGCGCAAGCGCAGGAAGGCTCAGTCGTGCGTCGCACCGTCGATCTCGCGGGCGAGGCGCTTCACGGCCGCGAGGTCGATCTTGCCGGTGCCCAGGAGCGGGATCGCGTCGACGCGGTGCCAGTCGGCCTTCGCGGGCTTCCACAGGTTCGGGATGCCCTCGACGCGGTCGAGCGCCTCCTGCAGCCAGGCGGGGTCGCCGCAGTCCGGCGTGTAGAGCACGACGAGCTTTTCGCCCTTGCGTTCGTCCGGGAGGCCCGTCACCGCGAGCTTGCCCTCCTCCAGGCCCGCCGCCGAGACGATCGCCTCCTCGACGCCCTGGTGCGGCACCATCTCGCCCCCGATCTTGCTGAAGCGCGAGAGGCGGTCCGTGAGCGCGACGAAGCCGTCCTCGTCCACGAACGCGATGTCGCCCGTGCAGTACCAGCCGTCCTTGTCGATCACCTCGTCGGTGAGGTCCTGCCGCCCGAGGTAGCCGAGCATCACGTTCGGGCCGCGCAGGTAGAGCAGGCCGGGCTCGTTGGGCCCCAGCTCGGCGCCGGTGTCGGGGTCGACGATCTTCATCGCGATGCCCGGGCACGGCACGCCGGTGCGCCCCTCCTTGTAGCCGGCCTGCACGACGCCGCCGCCGGTGCCGGGCGGGACGGATACCGCGATGCCGGGCGCCATCTCGGTGGCGCCGTAGGCCTCGAGCGGGCGCACGCCGAACTTCTCGACGTAGCCCTGGATGAGCGAGTCCTTGAGCTTCTCGCCGCCGGCGAGGACGACGCGCAGCGTGGCGAAGTCCTCCGGCCGGGCGCGGCGCTGGTAGAGCTGCAGGAACGTGGGCGTGCCCCAGATCAGCGTGGACCTGTTCCGCCGCACGATGTCGATGACGGTCTGCGCGTCCAGCGGGTTCGGGTGGTAGGTGGCGCGCACGTGCGTGAGGAGCGGGTACCACAGGCACCCCACGAGCCCGAACGAGTGGAAGAACGGCAGCACGGCGCACATGTGGTCCGCCGTCGAGGTCGCGAGGAGCATCCGCAGCGCCTCGACCTCGGAGAGGACGTTGTGGTGCGAGAGCATCACGCCCTTCGGCTCGCCCGTGGAGCCGGACGAGAAGAGCACCATCGCGATCGAGTCGGGTGCGGTGCGCGCGGTGCGGACCATCGCGCGCAGCGGGAGGAACTTGGCGCGCAGCAGCGCGCCGAGCTTGGCGGCGACCGGGACGCCCTTCATCAGGTCCTCGAGGAAGACGTAGGTCCCCTCGGGCACCGGCAGGTCCGGGAAGCGCTCGACGAACTTGCGGCTCGTGAGGATCGTCGTGAGGTTGCACTGCCTGATCGCGGAGGCGAAGGCGGCGGTGCCGACGGTGAAGTTGAGGTTCACGGCGCTCTTGCCGAGGAGGGCGACGGCGACGTTGCACAGCATCGCCGGGCAGCAGCTCGGCAGCAGGATGCCGACGTGCTCCGAGCCGCGCGTGCGGCGCTCGATCTCGCGCGCGATCACGAGGCCGCCGACGAGCGAGCGGCCCCAGGTGAGCTTCACGCCGTTGGTGTCGTCCGCGAACGGCTGGCGCCAGTAGCGGCGGCAGGTGCGCACCGTCGTCTCGCCGAGCGAGGCGTGCTCGTCCTTGCGCGAGTTGAACCAGTCGCAGGAGAGCTCCATCACCGCGCGGCGGACGCGGAAGGCGTCGGTGTGCGTCGGGAGGGGCCTGCCGAAGACGACCGTCACCGGGTAGCGCGTGAGGCGCGGGCGGTGGAAGTCGTTGAGGAACTGCCCGCCGTAGTAGGCGTACATCGTCCCCCACGAGCCGCCCAGGTAGATCGGCACGAGCGGGTAGTCCGAGCCGCGCACGATCCGCTCGTAGCCGCGGTGGAACGCGCGGATCGTCCCGGTGCGCGTGACGCCGCCCTCCGGGAACACGCACACCATGAAGCCCTCGTCGAGCGCGCGGCGCGCCTCCTTGAGCGCGCGGGCGACCTGCGAGGGCGAGCTCTTGGACGACACCGGGATCACGCGGTAGAGCCGCAGGAAGGGCTTGAGCCAGCGGAAGCGCTCGATCATCGCCGGATCCATCAGGAAGCGGATGCGGCGGCGCGTCGTCGCGCACAGCAGCAGCGCGTCGAAGTAGCTGCTGTGGTTTGCGAGCAGCAGCGCGGGGCCGTCCACCGGCAGGTTCTCGATGCCGATCGTCCGGACGCGGTAGAGGCTCTTCACGGCGATCGTGACGAGCATCCGCACGAAGAAGTCGCGCAGCGTCCAGAGCGCGCCGAGGAAGAGCAGCGTCGAGGCGGCGAACATCGCCCAGACGCCCTGCCGCGCCGTGAGCCGCAGCGCCGAGCCGCCGACCATCAGCAGGCCCGCGAGCAGCACGCCGATCCACGAGACGAACGAGTTGAGGGCGAGCCCCTCGCCGCGGCGGTCCGGCGGCAGGCGCATCTGCAGGAACGTGTCGAGCGGCACGACGAACATCCCCGCGCCGACGCCGGCGCTGAAGACGAGCGCCGCGACGGCGGCCGGCCCGGGCGAGGCGCGCAGCGCGAGCCCGAACGTCCCGAGCGCGAGCAGCCCCGCGCCGATCGGCATGAGGCCCATCTCCACGTTGCGGCGCGAGAGGCGCCCGGCGATCCACGCGCCCACGGCGATGCCGATCGCCGCGTAGAAGAACTGGAACTGCGCGCCCTCCGTCGAGAGCCCCAGCGTATTGACGCCGTAGGCCACGAGGTCGATCTGCAGGAACGACGCCACGAGCGAGAAGAGCCCCGTCCCGGCGATCGCGAGCAGCAGCTCGCGGTCGCGCCGCACCCAGGCCGTCGTCCGCCAGAGCCGGCGCACGAAGAGCAGGTCCGGGTGCAGGCGCGGGTTCGCGGGCGGGAGGCGCCAGACGCGCGTCGACGTGAGCACGCCCGCGACCGCGACGAGCACGCAGAGCAGCTGCGAGACCGTGTAGGCGCCGTTCGGGGCGAGGCCGATCTTCGCGCGCAGCAGCCACGCCGCGCCCGGGGCGGCGGCGGAGCCGAGGATGATCGCCAGGTAGCTCCACATCACGAGGACCGAGTTGGCCTCGGTGAGGCGCTCCTTCCTCACGAGCTCCGGCACGATGCCGTATTTGGTCGGCGAGAAGAGCGCGCTCTGGAGCGACATCAGGAAGAGCGCCGCGAAGAGCAGCCACGGCGCCGAGAGCCAGAAGAGCGGCACCGCGAGGGCCATCACCGCGAGTTCGGCGTACTTGAGCGCGACCGTGACGCGGTTCTTGGGGAAGCGGTCCGCGAGGAAGCCGGCGTAGGCGGTGAAGCAGAGGAACGGGATCGCGAAGAGGATCGTGGCGCCGCCGAGGAGGAACCCCTTCCACTCCGGGATGAGGAGGATGAGGAACATCGTGACGAACCCCTTGAAGAGGTTGTCGTTGAACGCGCCGAGGAACTGCGTGGCGTTGAGCCAGCGGAAGGCGGCCTCCTTGCGGCGGCGAAGGGCGGCGATGCGGCGGGCGAGGTCCATGCGGCGGATTCTACGCCCGCCCGCCCGCGCAAGTCAACGCGCTTCGCTCGCGCGCGGCGCGCGCATGCGTGCAGGTTGCCTCGCGAGGGCGGGTCTGGTATACTCCCGCGCGTCATGCAAACCGCGCGGAGCCCCGCGCGAAGGAGTCGCCGCCATGAACGAAGAAGCCACCTCCCCCCTCCCCGCCCCCGACGCCGATGCCGAGGCGACCGCCCGCGTCTCGCCCGGCGCCGTCGTCCTCGCCGCGCTTCGCGGCGGAGGGGCGCTGCTGCGCCTCTTCCTCGCCTTCGTCCTGTGGTTCTTCACCGCGTGCGTCCCCTACGTGAACCTCGGCACGACGGTCGGCCTCGCCTCGGCCGCGGTCGACGTCGCGAAGGGCCGTCCGGTCTCCCCGATCGAGATCTTCGACGCGCGCCACCGCGCCCGCATCGTCCCGTTCTTCCTCACGCTCGGCTTCACGATCGCGCTCATGGCCGGCGTCTCGCTCTTCGGCTGGCTATGCACCGTCCAGTGCGCCGCGCTCTTCGCCGCCGCGCCCGGCGAGATCGCCGCCCTCGCCCCCTGGCTCCGCAGGCTCGCGATGCTGCTCGTGTTCGTCCCCGCCCCGCTCGTCGTCGGCGCGTCCGTCTCGCTCGCGCTCCCGGTCTACCTCGACACCGGCGCCAAGGGCCTCGAGGCGCTCGCGGAGAGCCGCCGCCTCGTCGAGGGCAACCTCGCCGCGGTGCTCTGCGTCGAGCTCCTCCCCGCGATCCTCGGCGCCGCGCTCGTCCTCGCGTTCGATTACGTCGGCTTCTCCGTTCTCTCGCTCTTCGTCGCCGAGGCCGTCCTCTTCGTCTTCTCCCTCGCCCTCCTCGGCCGCCTCTACGGCGCGCTCCGCGCGCAGAAGGCGGAGTGACCGGGCGACCGTAAGACCGTGCGACCGTGTGACCGTGCGACCGTGTGACCGTAAGACCGTGTGACCGTAAGACCGTGTGACCCTCCCATGCACCGCAAGACCCTCCTCATCATCCCGACCTACGACGAGCGCGACAACGTCGGCCCGATCTCCGAGGCCGTGTTCCGCGCGGACCCGGAGGCGGAGATCCTGTTCGTCGACGACGATTCGCCCGACGGCACCGGCGCGCTCCTCGACGAGATGGCGGCGCGCGAGCCGCGCCTCCACGTCCTGCACCACGGCGCCAAGGCCGGCCTCGGCCGCGCCTACGTGGCAGGGTTCAAGTGGGGGCTCGAGCGCGGCTACGAGCGGCTCTTCGAGATGGACGCCGACGGCTCGCACGACCCGAAGGAGATCCCCGCCTTCCTCGCCGCGTCCGAGACGGCGGACCTCGTCCTCGGCACGCGCTACAAGGGCGGCATCCGCGTCATCGACTGGCCGCTCAACCGGCTCCTGCTCTCGATGGGCGCGGGCGTGTTCGTGCGGCTCGTCACCGGCCTCCCCGTGAGCGACCCCACCGGCGGCTACAAGTGCTACTCGGCCGAGGTGCTACGCGCGATCGACCTGGACAAGATCGTCTCGAACGGCTACTCCTTCCAGATGGAGACGACCTTCTCCGCCTGGACGCAGGGCTTCCGCATCGCGGAGGTGCCGATCGTCTTCCTCGACCGCCGCCTCGGCTACTCCAAGCTCTCGCTCGGCATCGCCCGCGAGGCCTTCTGCATGGTCTTCCGCCTCGCCTGGCGCAACCGCTTCCGCCGCCGCCCCCGCGCCGTCCGCCCCGCTCCGGACGCCGCCCCGCAGTCCTGATCCCCTTTCACCCTTTCAACTATTTCAACCTTTTACCCCTTCAACCCTTTCAACCTTTTCAACCCCTTCAACCCTTTCAACCTTTTCAACCCCTTCAACCCTTTCAACCTCGCGCACTCTAGCGCCTTCCACTTTACCCTTTCCACTTTCACCCTTCCCCTTCCGTGTATCTCCAGGCACTCGAAATCAACGGCTTCAAGAGCTTCGCGAAGAAGACGCGACTCGTCTTCGAGCCCGGCATCACCGCCATCGTCGGCCCCAACGGCTGCGGCAAGTCCAACGTCTCGGACGCCATCCGCTGGGTCCTCGGCGAGCAGCGGCCCACCGCCCTGCGCGGCGGCGCGATGACCGACGTCATCTTCGCCGGCACCGACGACCACAAGCCCCTCGGCATGGCCGAGGTCTCCATCACCTTCGCCGACTGCGAGAAGGAGCTCGGCCTCGAGTACAACGAGGTCACCGTCACCCGTCGCGTCTTCCGCACCGGCGAGGGCCAGTACTTCATCAACCGCACGCCCTGCCGCCTCCGCGACATCCAGCGCCTCTTCATGGACACGGGCATCGGCACGACGTCCTACTCCGTGATGGCCCAGGGGCAGATCGACGCCATCCTCTCCTCCCGCCCCGAGGACCGCCGCGCGATCTTCGAGGAGGCGTCCGGCATCACCCGCTTCCGCGCCGACCGCCGCGAGGCGCTGCGCAAGCTCGAGGCGACCGACCAGAACCTCGCCCGCCTCGCCGACGTCATCGCGGAGCTGCGCCGCCAGATCCATTCGCTCCGCGCCCAGGCCTCGCGCGCCCGCCGCTACAAGGAGCTGCAGGCCGAGCTGCGCAAGGTCGACCTGTATCTGGCCGGCATCCGCCTCGCGGAGCTCAACGAGCGCGGCCGCGCCCTCGCCGCCGCGTTCGAGAAGGCGCAGGAGCAGGGCCGCGGGCTGCGCGGCCGCGTCGAGGAGGCGGAGTCCGCGCTCGAGGCGCTGCGCCGCGTCGTCGCCGAGGCGGAGCAGGGCATCTCCGAGGCGGTCGAGGCCGCCGCCGCCGCCCACAACGCCCGCGCGCACGCCGACGAGAAGCTGCGCGACAACGACCTTCGCCTCGCCGAGAACCGCTCCTGGAAGGAGCGCGACGAGAAGGAGATCGCCGGCACGCGCGCCGTCCGCGACGACCAGGCGCGGCTCCGCGGCGAGGTCGACTCGCGCCTCGCAGGGCTCGACGAGGCCGCCGCCGCCGCCGAGGAGCGGCTCGCCGCCGCTCGCGCCGCGTTCGATTCGCTGCACGGCGACTCCGACGAGGCCCGCGCCGCCCTCCAGCGCCTGCGCGAGCAGTCGGTCGAGCTCGAGCGCACCAGCGCCCGCCTCCAGAACGAGCTCGGCGAGGCCGAGGCCGCCGACCGCGAGTCGATCCTCCGCAACGAGCGCCTCTCCGCCGAGAAGTCCCGCCTCGAGTCCTCGGTCCGCGACCTGGCCGCGCGCCTCGACGACGTCTCCGGCGAGGTCGAGACGCTCCAGGGCATGGCCGAGTCGGCCTCCGACGCCGCGCTCGCCGAGGAGCGCCGCCTCGCCACGGCGCGCGCCGCGCTCGCCGAGGCGCAGTCCGCGCGCGCCGCCCTCCGCGCCGACCTCGCCGCCTGCGAGACGCGCGTGAAGCTCCTCGAGGAGGCCGCCCGCTCCCCCGAGGGCCTGCCCGCCGGCGCCGCCGCACTGCTCGACCCGGCCAATCCCCTCTCCGCCCCCGAGGGCGCCGTCCTCGGCCCCATCGCCGAGCAGTTCTCCACGCCGCCGAAGGTCCGCGCCGCCCTCCAGGCCGTCCTCCACGCGTGGCTCGACGCGGTCGCCGTCCGCTCCGCCGCCGACGCCGCCGCGCTCGCCGCCGTCCTCCTCGCTGCCGACGGCCCCCACCCCGCCCGCCTCGTCGCCGCCGACGCGGCGGGCGCTCCGCCGCCCGCCGTGCCCGGGGCCGCCGCCCCGGGGCTGCCCAAGGGCGCCAAGCCCCTCCTCCCGCTCGTCAAGGTCGCCCCCGCCTTCCAGCCCGCCGCCGCGCGCCTGCTCGCCGGGGTCTACCTCGTCGACGCCCTCCCCGCGGAGGTGCCCGAGGGGCTCGTCCTCGTCACGCCCGCCGGCGCCGTGGCCCGCGCGGGCGGCCTGCTCGACCTCTGGTCGCCCGACGGCGCCCCGAACCCCTTCGCCCGCCACGCGCAGCTCGAGGACGCCCGCGCCGAGCGCGCCGCCCTCTCCGAGCGCGCCGCGGCGGCCGAGGACGACGAGTCCGCCGCGCAGGAGACCATCCGCGCCGCCGAGGAGGCGCTCGCGCAGGCGCGCCTCCGCCTCGACCAGGCCCGCGCCACCGCCGCGCGCAAGGAGGGCGAGGAGCGCTCCCTCTCGCGCGACCTCGCCGACGCCCGCGCGCGCCTCAAGTCCGTCGGCGCCGAGCTCGCGGCCCTCGCCGAGACCTCGCGCGCCGCCACCGAGCGCACGAAGTCCCTCGCCGCGCGCATCCACGACATGGGCGAGTCGCGCACGCGCCTCGCCGACGCCGTCGCGGCGCAGTCCGAGGCCGCGCGCAAGGCCGAGTCCGGGTTCCTCGAGGCGCAGGGCGCGCTCACCGACGCCCGCCTCGCCCACGCCGCCGCGTCGCAGGAGGCGCAGAACGCCCGCGCCCAGTCTGCCGCCATCGCCGCCCGCCTCGCCGAGCTCGACTCGATGGTCTCCGCCCGCGCCGCCGCGGTCGCGTCCTACGACGAGGCCATCGCGCGCCTCGAGGCGGACAGCGCCGCAGTCCGCGAATCCCTCGGCGGCCTCGACGAGGCCGCGCGCGGCGCCGACCAGACCGTCGCGGCGCTGCGCTCCGACCGCGCCGCCCGCCAGGCCGAGGCCGACCGCTCCTCCGCCGCGCTCGCGAAGCTGCGCCAGGACCTCGACGGGGCCACCGCGCGCCAGACCCAGGCCGAGGTCGCGCTCGCCGAGGCGCGCGTCCAGCTGCAGAGCCTCGAGGAGGGCCTCCAGCGCGACTGGCATATCACCCCGCAGGAGCTCGCCCGCGAGGAGCCGCCCGAGTGGGGCGACGAGGGCGCGCCCACGCCCGAGCAGGCCGCCGAGCGCGTCGCCGAGATCCGGCGCAAGATGGAGGCGATGGGCCCCGTGAACCTCGTCGCCATCGAGGACTGCCAGAAGAGCGAGGAGCGGCTCGACTTCCTCGTCGGGCAGGAGTCCGACCTCACGCAGGCCAAGGAGAAGCTCCTCGCGCTCATCAAGGACATCGACCGGCAGAGCGTCGAGCGCTTCCGCGAGACCTTCGGCAAGGCCAACGAGAACTTCCAGAAGATGTACACGCGGCTCTTCGGCGGCGGCACCGCCGAGCTGCGCCTCCTCGACGAGGAGGACATCCTCGAGTGCGGCATCGACATCGTCGCGCGCCCGCCCGGCAAGAAGCCGACGAACATCTCGCTGCTCTCGGGCGGCGAGCGGACGATGACCGCCGTCGCGCTGCTCTTCTCCATCTACGAGATCAAGCCGTCGCCCTTCGCGATCCTGGACGAGCTCGACGCGGCGCTGGACGACAGCAACATCGGGCGCTTCGTGGACGTGCTGAAGGACTTCCTGTCGCTCTCGCAGTTCCTGATCATCACGCACAACCAGCACACGATCGCGGGCTCCGACATCGTGTACGGCGTGACGCAGCAGGAGAAGGGCGTCTCGACCATCATCTCGATGCGCCTCAAGCGGATGGGCGTGGAGGCGCCGAAGGGCGAGGAGCTGCCCGAGCTCGCGGCCCCGAAGGGCCCCTCCGACCGCAAGCTCCGCAACGCGGAGAACTACGTGAGGAAGCCCCGCGCCAAGAAGCCCGCCGACGGCGAAGAGTCCCCCGCGGATCCCGCTGCCGAGTCCTGATGTCCGGGCTCCGTCCCGGCCAGGACCGCCCGCACGAAACCATGTCCCCCGCCTCGCCGCAATCCCCCTCCCCTTCCCGCCGGCGAGCCACGAGGAGCGTCGTCGTCCTCGCCAAGGTGTTCGCGTCCATCGTTCTCATCCTCCTGTGCACGGTGGTCGTCGGGGACCTCTGCTTCCCCATCCATAAGCGTTGCCCCGACAGCCCCTCGCTCCGCGTCCTCGTCGTGGCCGCGCATGTCCTCGCGGGCGTAACCTTCGTCGAGGGTATGCGCGCCCTCTGGAGCCGCGGCCTCGCACGCATCTTGTGCGGCGTAGGCTTCGGCTGGTTCCTGCTCGTGCTCATGATGACCCACGCCGACTTCGTCGATCCGCGCGTTCGGGGCATCTTCGACGCCATCTTCGGGCTCCTCGCCCTCTACTGTCTCGTCCGTTTCATCCTCCTCTGCCGCCGCCCTCGCCCCGCGAAGGCCTGATGACGCCGTGGCGGGGGACTGCCCCGCCCGTCGCGCCGCCCGCCGCGGTATAGAGCGACTCCGTCATTTCTTCGGCCGCGCTCCCTTCCGCCTCTCCCTTCCGCCTCTCCGTTCCGCCGCTCCGTTCCGCCGCTCCGTTCCTTCGCGCGACTCTCCGGAGCGCGCGCGTTTTCAATTCGCCCGCATACTACATTTTATCCGTATTTACAGTATCTCCGACCGTGTTGCGGATTTTTCTTGACCTCCGTCCTGCCGGCGGCTAGAATCGCCGCCGTTCAGCACTCGTCCCGCCGATTCCACCCCTACCCCCGCACCCGCCATGCTCTTCTTCCCCTCCGGCACGCCGTTCGGCCCGCCCGACCCCTGGGACGACACCGAAATCTCCGAGGAGGGCGCCGACTTCCTGTCCGCGCTCTCGTTCACCGTCGCGCTCTGGCAGATCATGCTTCCGCTTCTGGCCGGCGGCGCGATCCTCTGCCTTGTCGCCTGGGCCTGCGAACACGCGGGCAGGGCCCTGCACAGGCAGTACCAGATCCGGATGCGCCGCGGCTACTACTGGTTCGAGCGGCGCGAGGAGGAGGCGAGGCGGAAGTTCGCCGAGGGATGCCGCGAACTGATCGGGACGCCGGGCAACTATTCGCGCCGCTACCGCGAACTCCTCGACGCCTTCCGCGACGAGCTGAACGAAATCGAGGAGGAACGCCGGCGCGACTGGGCGATGCACCGTCGCCGGGCTTCCGCCTTCGCCTGGGCCTCGCCGAAGGCGGTGGCGGGGCGCGAGCGCCGGCGCGTGAAACGGGCGGCCGCGTGGCGCGCGTGGGCGGAGAAGTTCGCCGCGGCGGTGCGGCTCGGAAAGACGCCGCCGGAGCCGCCGTCCGGCCGGCGGGGCGGGAACGGCGGCGCCCCGATCCGCCGGCTCTGCGAGCGCTCGCTCAATCCGCCGCCCGCGCCGGAGGCGCTCGCCGCGCAATGGGAGAAGGCGCACGGGCGGGGACCGGTGGAGGAGAAGCTCCGCCTCGGCTCGATGATGCTCGACATCGAGGCGACGGTCGACAGCTCGCTCGTCCGCAACACGGACGGAGAGATCGTCGGGAGGAACCCAGGACTGCGCGGATGGCTGCGGGAGAACTGCCCGGAGATGATGCGGCACTACCGGATGCTGATGAACTGCCGGCAGCTGGCGGACCGTTTCCGCAAGGTGCACGGCGTGCGCGACCCGCTGCCCGCGGCGATCCTGCTGGAGAAGGAGCTGCCGAAGAGCGTCCCCGCCCCGTGGCGAAAGGCGCTCGCACCCCGCCACGCCGCCGCACGGCGGCTCCTGGCGCTTCCTGCAACACGGTCGGAGAAAGCGCTTTTGCAGGCGTTGGAGAGGTGTCCGATGCTGGGGGCGGCGCCGAGGCCGGGCGCGGGAGGAGACATGCCGAGGCCGGTCGAGGCCGTAAGAAGAAGGACGGGGTAATCGATCGGTTCAAGGACGACCTCAACCGGGCGAAGCGCGCGCCGCGCGCGCCCCAGTGCGGTTGCGCGCTTGTGCGTGGGTGTGGTATGCTCCGCCGCCGTTCCGCGCCCTGCATCCCATGCCTCCCCCTCTCCCCTTCCTCGCATCCACCGCCCCGCTCGCCTGGCTCGGCGAAGTCTGCCTGTGGCTGCTCGCCGCGCTCGGCGTGTTCGTCTTCTTCAGCCTCACGATCCTCATCCACGAAGGCGGCCACTTCCTCGCCGCCAAGGCGCTCGGGCTCCGCGCCGACGTCTTCTCGCTCGGCTTCGGGCCCGTCCTCTGGAGGCGCCGCTGGCGCGGGACGGAATACCGCCTCAGCGCCGTCCCGTTCGGCGGCTACGTCGCGCTCCCCCAGCTCGATCCCGCCGGCATGGAGCACATCCAGGGCGGCAAGCACAAGGACGGCAAGGACGCCACCGCCGACCCCGCGAAGCCGGCGAAGGAGAAGAAGGAGTTCGCCACGCCACTCCCGCCCGCCGCGTGGTGGAAGCGCATCCTCGTCGCCGCCGCCGGCCCCTTCGGCAACGTCGTCTTCGCCGTCGTCCTCGCGTTCCTCGTCTGGGCGCTCCCGCCGCCCGTCCCGAAGCCGCTGCAGTTCGGCGGCGCCGTCGTCGGCGCGGTCGAGAAGGGCTCCGACGCCGAGGCGGCCGGCCTGCGCCCGGGCGACCGCATCCTCGCCGTCGCCGGCAAGCCCGTCGTCTCGTGGGACGACTTCGTCACCGAGACGCACCTCCTGGCGGAGTCGGACACGATCCGCCTCTCCGTCTCGAACCTCCACAACGGTGCCGCCGCGGAGATCTCCGCGGCCCTCTCGAGGAACCGCCTCGGCTACAACGTCGTCTCGGGCGCGGTGCAGGCCGCGGCCTGCGGCGTGGGCGAGCTCTTCGAGGGCGCCGCCGCCGAGGCGGCCGGCCTGCGGAAGGACGACGTGATCCTCGCGGTCGACGGCCGCCGCGTCGTCTCGCCCGACTCGTTCGCGCGCCTCTTCGGCGAGGCGCTCGCGGCGCGCGGCGGCGCGGCCGCCGAGGGCGCGGAACCGGTCCGCGTCCGCTACTACCGCAAGGGCCGCGAGGCCGAGGCGGCGATCGCGCTCCCGATCCGCGGCGCGCGCGTCCCGACGCGCTGGAACGGCCTCGGCGCCGTCGTCGGCGCCCTCGCCACCAACGTCGCCCCCGGCTCGCTCGAGCTCGGGCCCTCGCCCTTCCGCGCCGGCGACCGCGTTCTCGCGGCGGACGGCGAGCCCGTGGCGGGGTGGGCCGACCTCGCGATCGCCCTCCTCCCCGCCGCGCGCGACCGGCGCGAGGTCGTCTTCTCCGTCTCGAACCTGCTCGACGGCGCCGTGCGCGACGTCCGCGACCGGCCCGCCCGCTACGCCTACGAGACCGCCGCGGAGACGGGCGCGCCGTCCCCGCTCGGACCGGACGCCGCGGGCCGCGCGCAATTCCTCGCGGACGGCGGCTACGGCGTCCTGAACGCCGTCGAGCCCGCGCCGCAGTGCTGCGTCGTCACGGTGATGGACGACTCGCCCGGCGAGGAGGCGGGCGTCCGGCCCGGCGACGTCCTCGTCGCGCTCGACGGCGTCGCGGTCCTCTCGTTCGACGACTTCCAGGGCCGCGTCCGCAACTCCGGCGGCCGCACCCTCGCGCTGACGCTGATGGGCGGGGACGGCCGCCTGCGCGACGTCGCCGTGACGCCGCGCGAGATGGCCGCGGAGAGGCGCGGCCCGAAGCACTTCATGGTCGGCATCGTCCTCTCGCCCGTCGTCCCCGACCAGGGCGCGTGGGCCGCCCTCCTCGCCGGCATCGCGCCCGTGGAGGTCGACGCCTCCGTCCCGCAGTGGGCGCGCCAGCGCCTCCCCGGCGCGCAGCTGGAAGGCGACGCGAAGTCGATCTGGCGCGTCCTCGGCCCGCTCGTCGGCAAGGCGCACAAGGGCGAGCGCGGCCGCATCGGAAAGGCGCTCGGCGGCCCCGTGACGATCCTCTCGTCGATGTGGCTGTGGTTCCTCACGAGCTTCACCGCCACCCTCGCGTTCGTCCGCTTCCTCAACGTCAACCTCGCGATCATCAACCTGCTGCCGATCCCGGTCCTGGACGGCGGCCACATCGTCTTCGCGCTCTGGCGCGGCCTCACGGGGCGCGAGCTCCCGCCGCGCGTCATCGAGCGGCTCGTGGGATTCTTCACCATCCTGATCCTGATCCTCTTCGCGTGGCTCTCGCTCCACGATGTCTGGAACCTCTCAAGGCTCTTCGGAGGACGCTAGCCATGCAGCCGATTCCCCGCCAGTCCACCCATCGCATCCGCGTCGGCGCCGTCGAGATCGGCGGCGGCGCGCCGGTGTCCGTCCAGACGATGGCGAACACCGACACCCGCGACGCCGCCGCGTCCGCCGCGCAGGCGCTCGCCTGCTTCGAGGCCGGCGCGGACATCGTCCGCTTCGCCGTGCCCGACGCCGCCGCGGCCGCCGCGCTCGCGGAGATCAAGCGCGCCGTCGGCCCCCGCGCGATCGTCGCCGACATCCACTTCGACCACCGCCTCGCCCTCGCCGCGCTCGAGGCCGGCGTGGACGGCCTCCGCATCAACCCCGGCAACATCGGCTCCGCCGCGAAGGTCCGCGAGGTCGCCGCCGCCGCGAAGGACCGCGGCGTCCCGATCCGCATCGGCGTGAACGCCGGCTCGCTCGAGAAGGACGTCCTCGCCCGCCACGGCGGCGCGACGCCCGAGGCGCTCGTCGAGAGCGCGCTCGGGGAGATCGCGCTCCTCGAGGACGCCGGCTTCGGCGACATCAAGGTCTCCGTGAAGGCGTCCGACGTCCCGCGCATGGTCGCGGCCTACCGCCTGCTCTCCTCGAGGACGCGCCACCCGCTCCACCTCGGCCTCACCGAGGCCGGGACGCTCCTGCGCGGGACGGTCTCCTCCTCCGTCGCGCTCGGCATCCTCCTGGCGGAGGGCATCGGCGACACGATCCGCGTCTCGCTCACGGACGCGCCCGAGAACGAGGTCCGCGTCGGCCTCGCGGTGCTGCGCTCGCTCGGCCTGCGCGCGCCGGGGCCCGACGTGACGAGCTGCCCGACCTGCGGCCGCACGCAGTGCGACCTCATCGGCACGGCGCGCCGCGTCGAGGACGCGCTCGAGCGCCTCTACCGCGCCGAGCCCGCGCTTCCCCGCCCGCGCGTCGCCGTGATGGGCTGCGTCGTGAACGGCCCGGGCGAGGCGCGCGACGCCGACCTCGCGCTCGTCGGCGGCCGGAACACCTTCTTCCTCTACGCCCGCGGCGAACGCCTCGCGCAGTTCCCGCAGGAGGGGGCCGTGGACCGCCTCGTCGCGGCCGTCCGCGCCTGGGAGGGCCAAAGCCGTGGCTAGCGCACCCGACCGCAGGCCGATCCCGCCGGACGCGCCGTTCGACCCGCGCGCGCTGCCGCCCTACCCGGCGGAGCGCGCCGTCTCCGCGATTCGCTGGCTCCACGTCCTCGACGACCTCCTCGGGCTCTGCGCCGCCTACGCGCTCACCTACCTCGTCCGATTCGGCCTCGACCTCGACCCGCTCTACCACTTCGTCGGGCAGCCCCTCCGAGGGACGGAGTTCTCCGCCGCGCGCTACCCGATCTTCTACGTCGAGAACGCCTGGTGGTATCTGCTCTGCTTCGGCGCGTTCCTGCTCTTCGCCCACGCCGTCCTCGGCCTCTACGAGGGGCACCTGCGCCTGCGCCACACGCCGCTGCTCTGGAACCTCGTCCTCTCCAACGGCGCGCTCTTCCTCCTCGTCGCGGCGACCCTCTACTTCCGCAAGAACGCCTGGCACATGCGAGGATTCCTCCCGCTCGTGCTTCTCCTCAACGTCCCCTGCACCTATCTGGCGCGCCGCCTCACCAACCGATGGATCGCCTCGATGCGCCGCCGCGGCCGCCTGATCCAGCGCACGCTGCTTGTCGGCGAGGGACGCGACGCGGACACGGTCGCGCAGTGGTCGGACGAGGGGAGGATCAAGGGCTACCGCGTCGTGGACCGCGCCCCCGCGCCGCGCACCGCCGCCGCCGCCCGCGCGCTCCTCGCGGAGCGCCTCGCGGCCAATCCCGGCATCGCCGCGATGTTCGTCGTCGACGCCGACATCCCGCCCGCCGCGCTCGCGGCCCTGCTCGACGCCGCCCGCCGAGCCAACCGCGCCTGCGTCGTGCAGTCCTCGCGCTTCCTGCGCCTGCACAACCCGTTCCACTTCGGCGACACCCTCCGCGGCATCCCGCTCGTCCACTACGCCGCGCCCGGATCGGCCTACGCGCCCTCGCGCCTGCGCGACCTCGCCTCGCGCGCGCTCGCCGCCGCCCTGCTCGTCCCCGCCTCGCCGGTGCTGCTCCTCTGCGCGCTCGCCATCCGCCTCGAGTCGCCCGGCCCCGCGCTCTTCGTCCAGGAGCGCTACGGCCTCGGAAACCGGAAGTTCCGGATGCTCAAGTTCCGCACGATGGTCGCCGACGCCGAGTCGCGCCTCGCGGCGCTGCGCTCGCGCAACGAGACCGACGGCGCGCTCTTCAAGCTGCACGACGACCCGCGCATCACGCGCGTCGGCCATTTCCTCCGCAGGACGAGCCTCGACGAGCTGCCGCAGCTCGTCAACATCGCGCGGGGCGAGATGCGGTTCGTCGGACCGCGGCCGCTGCCGTGCGCGGACATCGAGCCCTACCTCGGCTCCTGGCAGGGCTTCCGCCAGACCGTCCCGCCGGGCCTCACCTGCATCTGGCAGGTCTCCGGCCGCAGCGACGTCGGCTTCGAGGCGATGGCGATGCTCGACAACTGGTACGCGCTCAACCGCAGCTGGGTCCTCGACGTCCGCATCGTCGCGCGGACGATCTGGACCGTCGTCTTCGGCGCCGGCGCGTATTAGTCCGGGCGACCGGCGCGCGCCGCCGCCGCGGGTTCGCCGGAAACGCCGCAGAGGCGGCGGTAGGGGGCGTTGGAGCGGAGCAGCTCCTCGTGCGTCCCGGCGCCGACGATTTCGCCGCGGTCGAGCACGACGATCCGGTCCGCGTCGCGGACGGTCGAGAGCCGGTGCGCGATGACGATGCTCGTCCGCCCGCGCAGCAGCCGCGCCATCGCCTCCTGGATGCGAAGCTCGGTGCGCGTGTCGACGCTCGACGTGGCCTCGTCGAGGACGAGGATGCGCGGGTCGGCGAGCGCGGCGCGCGCGATCGAGAGCAGCTGGCACTGGCCCTGCGAGAGCGCGGTGTCGGTCTGGTCGATCGGCGTGTCGTAGCCCCGCGGCAGACGCCGGACGAAGCCGTCCGCGCCCGCGAGGCGGGCCGCCGCCTCGATTTGCTCGCGCGTCGCCCCCTCGCAGCCGAAGGCGATGTTCTCCGCGATCGTCCCGCCGAAGAGCCGCACGTCCTGCAGGACGATCGCGATCGTCCGGCGCAGGTCCGGCTTCGGGATGTCGCGGATGTCGACGCCGTCGAGCAGGATGCGCCCCTCCTGTGGGTCGTAGAAGCGCGCGAGGAGGCTGATGAGCGTCGTCTTGCCCGAGCCCGTCTCGCCGACGATCGCGACGCGCGCGCCGGCGGGGATGTCGAGCGAGAAGCCGCGGATGACGTCGGGGCCCTCGCCGTAGCGGAACCGGACGTTCTCGAAGCGGATCGCGCCGCGCACGGCGGCGGGGTCGAGCGGCGCACGCCCGGCGTCGTCCTCGGGCGGCTCGTCCATCGTCCGGAACACGCGCTCCGCGCCGGCGATCGCGCTCTGGATCTGCGTGAACTGCGAGGCGAGCTCGTTCACGGGGCGGCCGAACTGGCGCGCGTAGAGCAGGAACGCGATCACGAGGCCGACGTCCGCGCGGCCGAGCAGCACGAGCCAGCCGCCGGCGGCGGCGACGAGCAGGTAGCCGAGGTTGCCGACGGCGTTCATCACGGGGCCCATCGCGCCGCCGACGACGTCCGCGCGCAGCGCGAGGGCGCGGACGCGGTCGGAGAGGCGCGCAAAGGCGTTCTCGGCGGCGGGCTCGCGGCAGAATGCCTGGACGGTGTGCTGGCCGGAGATCATCTCCTCGGCCATCGCGTTGATCTCGCCGATCGCCGCCTGGCGCGCGCGGTAGAGCCGGCGCGAGATCCGGGCGATGGTCCGGCCCGCGGCGAAGGCGAGCGGGACGGTCGCGCACGAGACGAGCGCGAGGCGCCAGTTGAGCCACAGCATGAACGCGAAGGTCATCGCGAGCGAGAGGCACGAGGCGATGAACTGCAGGATGCCCTGCCCGAGCGTCTCGCCCGCCGACGCGGTGTCGTTGGCGAGGCGGCTCATGAACTCGCCGTGGCGCGTCCCGTCGTGGCGCGCGACCGGCAGCCGCACGACCGCGGCGAAGAGCGCGCGGCGCATGTCCTTCACGCTCCCGACGGAGAGCCGCACCGTCGCGACGCCGTTGAGCGCCTGCGCCGCCGCGCCGAGCGCCGAGGCCGCGAGCCCGCCGAGGAGCAGCGCCGCGAGGCGGCCCCACGGGACGGCCCCGCCCGAGTCGACGATGACGTTCGTCGCCTGGCCGAGGATCCACGGCCAGACGAGACCCGCCGCCGTCACGACGATCTGCGCGGGCAGGAGCCACGCGACGCGCCGCCCGCGCCCGCGCAGCAGCCCGAGCAGCCGCGCGAGCGTCCGCATCGGCGCGTCGGCGCGCTGCGGCGTCTCGTGCAGGTCGCGGTGGTGCGGGGGCGGCATCGCGCGAAGGGCCTAGTTGGAGAGCGAGTGGATCGGGGCGGGGATGTGGCCGCCGTGGCGGACGAACCCCGCGCTGCCCTCGGGGCAGGCGGGGGCGACGACGGTCCCGTAGCCGAAGAGCCCGCCGAAGTCGACGAACTCGCCCGGGCCGGCGCCCGGGACCGGGATGACGCGCACGCCCGTTGTCTTGCGGTTCGTGACGCCGATCGCGGCCTCGTCGAGGTAGAGCCCCGCGATCGTCTCCGCGGGCGTGTCGCCCGGGACGAGGATCATGTCCAGCCCGACGGAGCAGACGCTCGTCATCGCCTCGAGCTTCTCGAGCGTGAGCGTCCCGGCCGTGACGGCCTCGCTCATCGCATGGTCCTCCATCACCGGGATGAACGCGCCGGAGAGGCCGCCCACGGACGACGACGCGAACGAGCCGCCCTTCTTCACGGCGTCGTTGAGCATCATCACCGCGGCCGTGGTGCCGGGCGCGCCGAGTCGGCCGATGCCCATCGTCTGGTAGATCTCGCCCACGCTGTCGCCGACCTTCGAGGTCGGCGCGAGCGCGAGGTCGACGACGCCGAACGGCACGCCGAGCGCGCGAGCGACCTCGTGGCCGACGAGCTCGCCGACGCGCGTCACGCGGTAGCTCGTGTGCTTGACCTCCTCGGCGATCTCGTCGAGCGTCGCGCCGGGGTTGCGCGCGAGGAGCCGGTCGAGCGCGCGCTTCACGACGCCCGGGCCGGAGACGCCGACGTCGATCACGACGTCCGGCTCGCCGGCGCCGAGCTCCGCGCCCGCCATGAACGGGTTGTCCTCGGGCTGGTTCGCGAAGACGACGAGCTTCGCGGCGCCGAAGCCCTTGCGCTCCTTCGTCGCCTCCGCAAGCGCGAGGCACTTCTCCGCGACGAGCGCCGCGGCGCCGACGTTGATGCCGGCCTTGGTGGAGCCGATGTTGATCGACGAGCACACGTGACCCGTCGCGGCGAGCGCCTCGGGGATCGAGTCGATGAGCGTCCGCTCGCCGGGCGTCATGCCCTTGTGGACGAGCGCCGAGAAGCCGCCGACGAGGTCGATGCCGACCTCCTGAACGGCCTCGTCGAGCGCCTTCGCGAGGGCGACCGCGGCGTCGCGGTTCCCGGCGTGGCGCTCGAGGAGGATCGAGGCGGGCGTGATGGCGAGGCGCTTGTTGACGATCTGGACGCCGTAGCGCGCGGCGACGGCGTTCGCGGTCGGGACGAGCCTCCCGGCGGCGCGGCGGATGCGGTCGCGGACGGCGTCGCACATCCGGGCGGAATCCTCGGACGCGCAGGCGTTGAGGTTCACGCCGATCGTGACCGTGCGCACGTCGAGGTTCTCCTCGCCGATCATGCGCAGCGTGGCGGACAGGTCGGAGGTTTCAAGCATTGCGGGGGGTGTCCGGCGTGGCGGGGTTGAGGAGCGCGGAGATCGGGCCGACCTCGTTGGTGGCGCGGAAGATGTTCTCGTGCAGGAGGCTCGTCGAGAGGCCGAGGGGGGCGAGCTCGGCGTCGAGCGCGGCGCGGAGGGCCGCGAGGTCGGCGGCGGGCGGGATCGTGACGACGCCGATCGTGAGCGTGCGGACGGGGTCGGAGAGGTCGTGGCGCCAGTCCTCGACGTTCGCGCCGTGCGCGGCGAAGACCTTCGCGATGCGGTGGATGCGGCCGGGCGAGTCGGGGCCGGTCACGGAGACGACGTAGCGCTCGCCGGCGGCGCGCGGGGCGGAGGTGCGCTCGATGCGCATCGCGACGTGCGAGGCGGGCGCGGCGCACGCGCGGACGTCGACGCAGGCGTCCTTCTCGGGCAGGGCGGCGCGGACGGCGGCCGCAAGCGCGGCGGGGTCGGCGGGCGCCTCGAACTCGGCGATGGCGGAGAGCGTGAAGATGCCGCCGACGACCGTTTGGCGCAGGTCGGTGAAGTTGGCGCCGAGCGCGTAGAGCGCGCCGGTGACGTCGCGCAGGATGCCGACGCGGTCGGGCAGGGCGGTGGTGACGAGGAAGCGGGTGTTGTCGTGCATGGGCGCGGATGATACCACACCCCTCCGCCGCCGTCCACGCGCCGCGGTCAGCGGAGCGGGGCGGAGGCGGCGTAGGACTCGGCGCCGGCGGCGACGCGGAAGAAGCGCGCGGCGGGCGCGGCGTCGAGGTTCTCGAAGGCGAGGGGGCCGTCGGAGACGGGGCGCACGGACGCGCGCTCGGCCGCCCAGGGGCCGGACGGCGTCGGCGCGGAGAAGAGCGTGTAGTAGGCGCCGGCGGCGGCGAACGGCAGGCGAAGCGAGAGGCGCGCGGCGGACGGGAACTCGATCGCCGGGCCGCCGTCCGCGACGCCGAAGAGCGGGCGCGCGATGTCGCGCTCGCGTCCGCAGACGGAGCAGACGAGGCGCGCGCCGCCCGTGGCGGGGTTCTCGGCGACGGACCAGTCGTGCGGCGCGTCGCCGCGGTCCGCGACGAGGGCGACGTCGCCGAGCGCCCAGCCGGGCGCGGAGCCGTCGAGCCGCCTCCAGCCGAGGAACGGGCGGCAGTGCTCGTCGTCGCTCGCGTCGGCGGGCGCGGCGCCGGCGTAGAGGTTCGTCGCGGCGGGGATCGGGAAGGCGGACGAGGACTGCAGCCATCCGACGCGGCCGGCGAGTGTGCCGTTCGTTTCGCACAGGACGGTCCAGTCCGCGTCGCAGAACCAGACGTGGAATCCGGGATCGGCGGAGAAGAGGCCGAGCGTGGCGAGACGCGCGTCCGCAAGCCCCGAACCGGCCTCGCCGCGCGTCGCGCTCGCGTCGTTGAGCGTCATCGAGCGGATCGTGCCGAACTTCGATCCGACCCAGCTGCAGAGCGGATACGTGACGCCGACCAGATACGCCCCGTCGGCCGGCAGAGGGAACGCCCTGAACGAATTCATGTTGTCGCTGTTGTTGCTGTCGATGGTGTCGGCGGCCGTCCGGTCGTGCCCGTAGACCTTCGCGCGGAACCCGCCGAGCGCGCCCCCGCCGGCGGGCAGGCCGGACACGGCGAATGCCGGGTAGACGACCGTCGTGGCGGGGTCGGCGACGAACTCGTTGCCGCCCGAGGCGAAGACGAGCGTCGCGTTCGTCGCGGGCTCGCCCTCCATGGCGCGGCCGGGGAGCCGCCGGTCGTAGCCCGGGGCCGGGTCGGTCTCTTCGCCGGTGTCGTCGCACACCGCGCGGAGGCGCCCGGCGCGCGTCTCGAGCCGCCACGTGCGTCCCTCCCAGCCGTCGGGCACGACGACGAAGAGGTCGCGCGAGAGGGACGCGCCGCCGAGGACGTAGCGCACGGAGTAGAGCCCGAGCGCGGCATCGCCGGCGGGGAGAACCGCGACGCCGTTCGTCGCGGGGATCTCCGCGCCGGCGCGGAAGTAGCGCACGTCCGACGCTCCGGGGGCGAAGAGGCAGAGCGCGCGGCCGGACCATTCGGAGAGCGGGACGGACGGCGCCGCGCCGGCGGGGAGCGCGGCGAGGACGACCTGCGGCGCGGTGGCGCCGGGCGCCTCGGCGCCGGTCTCGCGGAAGTCGAGGCCGGGCTCGGCGGCGGCGCCGGAGATCGCGACCGTGCCGAGGAGGTTCGCGCCGAGCGCCTCGCTCCACTGCGCGGCGGCGTTCGCGAAGCGGACGGCGCGGAGGCCGGCGGCGCAGGGCGAGTCGCCGCCGACGACGATATGCGTGCGAAGGTAGACGCGCCAGTCGCCGTTCGTGACGCCGGACGGGAGGCGCAGCGAGAGCGAGAGGGAGGCGTTGGTCCGGCTCGGGACGGCGGCGCCGAGGTCGAGCGCGACGGGGCACGCCCAGAAGTGGTCGTCCGCCGCCTGGAGGAGCACCTCGGACCTCGTCGGGAGGAAGAGGTCGCCGAAGCCGGTGTTCTCGACGTCGAACGCGAGCTGCAGCGTCCCGCCGGGCGCGGCGGAATCCGACAGGCGCGAGGCGCGCAGCACGAAGCGGTAGCCCATGTGCGCGCGCATGAACTCGAGGAGCGTGCGGCCCTCCCATTCGTGCAGGTCCGGGGCGCCGTCGAAGGCGTGGCCCGCCTCGGAGAACGAATACGTCTTGAGCTTCCGCACGACGCGCATGGTCTCGGGCGTGCCGCGCAGGTAGGAGAGGTGCGAGTCGTACCACTCCTTCACCTGGTTGTGGTCCTCGTGGACGAACGGCGGCCAGGTCTGCTCCTGCTCGTCGGTCGTGAGCGTCGCGAGCTCGCCGCCGTAGGGGATGTCGCGCAGGCCGGAGAGCCAGCGCATCGCCTGGGCGCGGGTGAAGTTGCCCGAGCCGTTGCCCGTCGAGAAGGACGTGACGCCGTCCGCGAACGTCCCGTAGTCGGCGCACGTGCCGAGGTAGCCGTCGTTGTAGAGGCCGATGTGCTCGTAGCCGGGCAGCTCGGGAAGGCGGGAGAGGAGCGTCTCGCCGTCGAGGCTTCCGTCCACGCCGCCGAGCACCTCCTTGCGGAAGAGGCGGAAGAGGAACTTGGGGCCGCGCACCTGTAGCCTGATGCGCGGGTCGAGCCCGTCGAGCCATGTGCGGACGATCCGCGTGTCATAGGCCGCGTCGTCGTATTTCGAGGAGTGCATCTCGCCCCACGGCCCGAACATCCCGCACTCGACCGAGACGACGACGTCCGCGTATTCGTTGAGGACGCCGGCGATCTGGCGGACGTGGCCGAGCAGGACGTCGAAGTCGGCGGGCTCGCAGCCGGTCGTGCCGTCCCAGGTGTAGGAGAAGCGGGGCGTCACGAGCGCGCCGTTCGCGCGGACGTTGGCGAGCGTCGCGCGCCAGGCGTCGAGCGTGGCGGCGTCGATCGGGATGTCGGCGCCACCGACGAGGGACGTCACGACGCCGGTCGTCTGGTTGCTGGAGACGCCCCGGTTGCCGTAGTCGTTGCCGGCCGAGAACGCGCCCAGATACCACATCGGCGTCGAGTAGCCGGTCGGCGAGAGGACGGCCGTCTCCCCGGGCGCGGCGCGGTGCCAGCCGCCGCCGATCGAGCCGCGCGGGACGTTGCGCACGAGGTCGTCGTCCGCCGCGTCGGCGTAGGAGAGCCCGGCGTCGACGAGCGCCGCGCCGGCGGAGACCGCGGCGAGGAGGAGGAGGGACGGAAGGACGTGCCGGAGCATGCGCGCGATTCTAGCAGAAGGTTCGGAGGGGGACAAGGCGGCGCGCGAACGGCGCGCGCGTTGCGCGAGGATAGGGGATGGGGTAGAATCGCGCGCCATGCGAACGGACCCCGCCACGAACGACGCCGCCGTCCCCGCCGCCCCGGCGCGGCGGCCGACGCTCGCGCGGCTCTTCCTGGAGTACCTGAAGGTATCGGCGTTCGTCGTGGGCGGCGGCTACGCGATCATCGCCGTGGCGGACGAGACCTTCGGCCGCCGGCTGCGTTGGCTGCGCGAGGGCGAGCTCGTCGACCGGCTCCCCGTCTTCCAGATGATCCCCGGGCTCATCGCCGGCAACAGCGCAATCTACGTCGGGCTCAAGCTCTTCGGCCTCGCGGGCGCCGCGACGGCGCTCGCCGCCGTGGCGCTGCCGTCCTTCTGCATCATCCTCGCCGTCGCGCACGGGTATTCCTGGCTCCCGATGGACTCGGCGGTCCTGCAGGGCGCCTTCCTCGGGCTGCGCAGCGCCCTCGCGGGCGTCGTGGCGGCGACGCTCGTCGCGTCGTGGCACCGCACGATGCGCGGCGCCTACGCCTGGATCGCGCTCGCCCTCGGCGTCGCCGCGATGGAGGGCTTCGGCGCGAATCCGGCGCACGTCCTCGTCGCGGGCATGCTCCTCGGCATCGCGTGGACCTGCCTCCGCGCGGCGCGCGGGCGCCTGCCGCCGCCGGCGGAGGACGCCGCGGCGGCCGAGGGCGCGGTCTTCGCGGAGCGGCCCGTCCGGCGCGGGCTGCTCCTCGCGGCGCTCGCCTGCGCGGCCGTGGCGGCGTGCGCGCCGGCGGTCTTCGCGACGTTCGCGAAGTTCGGCCTGCTCTGCTTCGGCGGCGGCAACGTGCTCGTGCCTGTCTACATCCGCGAGTTCGTCGGCCCCGCCGCGCCGCACCTGCAGCTGCCGCCGGAGGACTTCGGCAACCTGCTCGCGATCACGCAGATGACGCCGGGGCCGATCAGCGTGAACGCGGCGACGTTCTTCGGCTACCGGATGGAGGGCGCGCTCGGCTCGTTCGTCGCGACGGCGGGGCTGCTCGCGCCGTCGCTTCTCCTCCTCACGCTCGCGCTGCGCTCGCTCGCGAAATGGCGGCGCAACCCGGTCGTGCGCGGCCTGCTCTGGGGCGTCGCGCCGGCGACGGTCGCGCTGATGGTCGTCGCGACGCTCGTCTTCGCGCGGATGTCGGTCTTCGACGGCGCCGTGTCGCTCCGGATCCGTCCCCTCGCGCTCCTGCTCGCGATCGGCGCGGGCTGGGCGCTCCACGCCCGCCGCGCACACGTCACGACGCTCATCGTCGTCTGCGCCGCCGTCGGCGCGCTCCTCCCGCGCGCCATCGCGTGGGTGCGCTAGGGCGCCGCGTCAGACGACGAACGCCTTCTCCCAGCGGCGCGCGGTGTGGTCGCGGAAGAAGACGCCGTAGGAGGCGCCGCCGTACCATTCGACGACCGCCGAGCGGATCGCGTTGCCGCGGCGGTTCTCGAGCGAGGCGACGTCGAACTGCGTGACCGCGGAGCCGTCGATCCCGGAGATCTGGCGCAGGCAGTCCTCGCCGCCCCACTTGTAGTCGCCGATGTGGCAGTGGCCGTAGAAGTGCGCAAGGACGTTCGGCGGCAGCGGGCGCAGCGTCCCCATCAGCTCCGAGGCGCGGTTCCCGCCCGGGAAGGCGTAGTGGCTCATCGTGAAGACGGGCCTGCCGAGCGCGGCGATCGCTTCGCGCGCCCGCTCCGCGGCGCCGGGATCCGGGTAGTCGATCCGCTTCTCGCCGTCGCTCGCGCCGCCGTGGACGCAGAACCACGAGCCGTCCGGCGCGGCGTGGTCAGAGAAGATCGCGAGCGCCAGGTCGCCGAAGTCCGCGACGAGCAGCCAGTCGCGGACGGAGGGCGTCGTGTGCCACTGCGGTTCGCGCAGCACGCGCTCCCGCATCGGGATCGTGACGCGCCCGCTTCCGCGGCCGCCGCCCCACCGGTGGTAGTCGAACTCGTGGTTGCCCATCGCGTACCAGACGGGCGCGTCGACGCGCGCGAGCGCCTCGACCTGCATGTCGGCCATCTCGCGCAGGTGCGCGAGGTCGCAGCCCTCGGTCGTGTCGCCGAGGTAGCACACGGCGTCGACTGGGAGGCGCAGCGAGAGGAAGTCCTCCACGCCCTCGTGCATGCAGCGGCGGGCGTTCTCCGGATCGCTCTGCTGAAGGTCGGAGATGACCCAGAGGCGCCGGCGCGCGGGACGGAGCAGGCCCGCGCGGAAGTCCGCGGGCGGCGTGGCGGGGTGCGCGCTCATTTCGACTTCCTCCGGTAGAGCGCGGCCGGACGGTGCCCGGCGCCGCCGCGCACGCCGCCCGCCGGCTCGACGAACGGCCGGATCTTGCGGCGGAAGTTCGCGGGGTCGTCGGCCGAGAGCCCGAACGCCAGGAAGACCCCGCGCAGCTCGGCGAGCGTGAAGGTCCGTGGCACGAACGCGAAGGCCAGGTCGCGCGCGGCGTCCGCCTCGCGCAGCCGCGCCAGCGCGCCCGCGAGGATCGCGTCGTGGTCGAACGCGAGGCGCCGCGACGGCTCCGCGAGCGGGCGCCATTCGGCGGCCGCGGCGTCGTCGCCGCCGCGCACGCCCTCCGCGCCCGCCGTGACGATGCACAGATACGGGCAGGAGAGGATCCACCCGCGCGGGTCGCGCCCGGGCGCGCTCCGCGGCGCGAGCGGAACGAGCGCGCTCGCCTCGAGTCCCGTCTCCTCCCTCAGCTCGCGCCGGGCGCACTGCTCCAGCGACTCGCCGGGCTGCAGGAAGCCGCCCGGCAGCGCCCAGCGCCCCTTGAAGGGATGCCCGCCGCGCCTCACGAGCAGGACCGCGGCGCGGCGGCGCTCCGGCGCGCGCCAGTTGCCCGTCGGCTCGCAGCGCAGCGTGAGCGCGACGATGTCCGCCGCAACCGACGGCCGCGGGTACTTCTCGAGACTGTAGTGGGCGAGGAAGCTCGCCTCGTCGTCCGACGCGGATGGCTTGTCGTTCTTCTTCATCGGCGCAGGGCCTCCGCTAGACGACGTCGCACTGGATCGAGCCGAGGACCGCCAGCGCGTGGACCTTCAGCTCCGGCGTCACGTCCGCCGTGGCGTCCGCGTGGACGACGATCGTCGCGTCCGGGAAGCGCGCGCGAAGGATCGCCGCGTTGGAGAGCACGCAGATCGACGTGCACACGCCGCAGAGGTGCAGCTCCGCCGGCCCGTCCCCGATCCGCGCCGCGAGCGCGTCCGCAAGCGCGAAGCTGCCGAACGTGGGCTTGTCCACGACGATCGCGCCCGGCGCCTCCGCGAAGGGGCGCAGCGCCGGTGCGATCTGCCAGCCGTCCGAGCCTTCCATGCAGTGCGGGACCGGGAGCTTGCGTCCCTCCAGCGTCTCCGCGTAGTTTCCGTGGTGCGTGTCGCGCGTGAACGCGACGGCGTCCCATCCGCCCTGCGCGAGCAGCGCGCGGACGGGCTCCGCCGACGCCGCGCATTCGGCGTTCCCGAGGCTTCCCGTGAGGAAGTCGTTCTGCATGTCGATGACGACGAGGATCTTTTTCATGGGTTGAAGGGTTGAAAAGGTTGAAGGGTTGAAGGGGGCGAGGGATTCGGAACGGGCGGTAAACTAGGGCGCGGACGGGGCGTTGTCAAGCGCGGCAAGGAAGCGGTCGAAGAGATCGGAGAGCTTCGCGCGGTCCTTGATGGCGGCGAGCCAGCGCTCCGGAATGGCGCCGACGCCGTATTTCGCGCCGGCAAGCTGGCCGCAGACCGCGCCGATCGAGTCGGCGTCGCCGCCGAGGTTCACCGCGGCGACGAGCGCGTCCTCGAACGACGCGGTCGTGTTGAGCGCCCAGAGCGCGGCCTCGACGGTCGAGACGCACCAGCCGGAGTTGTCGACCTCCGCCCGCGTCGCGTACTGCGACACGGCCGCCGTATCGCCCGTCGCGGCGAGCTCGTCGAGGATTCCGGCCATGCGGTCCACCGTCGCGCGGACCCTGCGCGAACGGTGCGTGAGGTCGCTGCACTCGTGCAGGATCTCCGGCCGCCCGAAGGCGCGCGCCGCGAGCCAGCTCGGCGCGAGGCGCATCACGCTGCCGTTGCCCTGCGAGGACTCCTCGCCGTTCTCGAGCGAGCCGTTTTTCCCGATGGCGGTGACGCTCCTCCATGTCGCGCCGCCGACGTCGAACGCATGCGGCAACGACGAGAGAAAGCCGTCGCGCAGCCAGCGCACGAAGTTGTTCCCGACGTCCGCCCGGTCGAACCGCCCGAGCCGCGCGACGCTCTCCGCGACGCACAGCGCCATCGAGCCGTCGTCCGTCCAGTATCCCGCCGGCGTGCCGAACATCTCGCACGGGACCATCTCCGTGATGTGCGGATGATCGTCCTTGCCGGTGAACTGGATCGGCGACCCGAGGCAGTCCCCGACGAGAAGTCCCCAGAGCGAGCCAAGGGATTTGTCTTTCTGAATGGCGATGTCGCCGACGATGGCTCCGATCATGGGGATGTCCTTTCCTGGATTCGTGGGTGCTTTGTGTTCAACGCGAAGTGATACTATCAGAACTATTTTATCATGTCAAGCGGAAAGTTCAACCCGGGAGCATCCGGCCAACCTCTCCCATGCGCCGGACCGGAGCCGGAGTTTTCAAACACAGAGGCGGCGTCGAACACAGAGCCCGAGAAGACCGCTTCGCATCGAGATCGGGCCGTCCGCCGGTCGGAGACAATGGTCGGCGTGTGGCGGGGTGCGGGGCGGAGCCCCGCCAAGACAAACCAGAAATTGAGCGGCCGGGTGCCGCTGGATGCCGCGAAGCAGACGGAAGCGCCTCTGTGTTCAGGCCGTGCTCTGTGTTCCTTTCCAACACGGCGCATCGCGGCGCGCGCGCGTTGCAATGGCGCGGGCCCTGTGCTATCTTCCGCTCCGCCATGAACGACCCCTCCGACATCCGGCCGAATGGCCGCGCGCTCATCCCGTTCCTCGTCTTCGTCGCCTTCTACCTCGGACTCTCGCTCCAGGCCGGAGACTTCTACAAGGTCCCGATGCCGATCGCCTTCGTCGTCGCCTCCGCGGCGGCGCTCTTCCTCGGCCGGCCCCAGACGCTCGCGAAGAAGATCGACGCCTACGCCGCCTCGATGGGCGAGCCGAACATCATGATCATGTGCATGGTGTTCATCCTCGCCGGCTCGTTCGCCACGATCGCGAAGGGCTCCGGCGCGGTGGACGCCGCCGTCGCCATCGCGCAGGCGCTCGTCCCGGCGCGCTTCATGCTCGCGGGGATGTTCCTCGTCTCCTCGCTCGTCTCGCTCGCGATCGGAACGAGCTGCGGCACGATCGCGGCGCTCGTCCCGATCGCCGCGGGGCTCGTCGGGCCGCTCGGCATCGACCCGGCGCTGATGGTCGGCTCGGTCGTGGGCGGCGCGATGTTCGGCGACAACCTCTCGCTCATCTCCGACACGACGATCGCCGCGACGCGCACGCAGGGCATCGAGATGCGCGCGAAGTTCCTCGCCAACCTCCGCATCGCGCTCCCGGCGGCGGCCGCCGCGCTGCTGCTCTACGCCGCGCTCGGCCGCGGCACCGCGGAGCTCGCGGGCGCGCCGGTCGGCTGGCGCGAGTGCGTGCTGGTGCTTCCCTACGGGCTCGTCCTGCTGCTCGCGCTGCTGGGCATGAACGTGATGGCGCTGCTCTTCGGCGGGACGCTCCTCGCCGCGGTCCTCGGCATCGCGCTCCGCCGGATCGACTTCTGGGGCGCGCTCGACCTCGTCGGCAAGGGCACGCTCGGCATGAGCGAGACGCTCATCGTGGCGCTGCTCGCCGGCGGCCTGCTCGGCCTCATCCGCCACAACGGCGGCATCGCGTGGCTGATGGCGAGGATCGGCTCGATGGTCCGCGGCGCGCGCGGCTGCGAGCTCGGCGTGCTCGTCCTCGTCTTCGCGGTGAACCTCTTCACGGCCAACAACACCGTCGCGATCATCGTCGCGGGCCCGGTCGCCAAGTCGCTCGCCGACCGGTTCGGCGCGAAGCCCGAGCGCGTGGCGAGCGTGCTGGACACCGGCTCGTGCATCCTGCAGGGCGTCATCCCCTACGGCGCGCAGCTGCTGATGGCGGTCTCGCTCGCGGCCGGCGCGGGCGTCAAGGTCGGCGCGATTCCGCTCATCGGCCGGCTCTACTACCAGGGCATCCTGCTCGTCGCCGTCCTCGTCGCCATCGCCCTCCCGCGCCGGCGAAACGTCTGATTCCACCCCCGAATCCTCGCGCGTAGTCCGCGGCGAGCGCGTGGCGAGGTCCGCACCCCGCGCCGCCACACCGCTTCCTCCGCGCAAGATGCTACGCGGCCGCCCGTCGCGGAACAACACACGAACTTCCAACCCCAACACGCCCATGAACGCACCCTCCATTCCTCCTTGCCGCGAAGCGGCCCGTCGTTCGGCGGCAACGCCGCCGCCCTTCATTTGCGGCGAAGCCGCACCCGTCATTCGCCGCGCAGCGGCGCTCTTCCTTGCGGCGCTTGCGGTCGCGACCGCAAGCGCCGCGGACCCCGCCACGAACGCGCCCGCGCCGCGGGTCGTCGCCTGCGTCGGCGACAGCATCACGTGGGGCGGCGGCGGGAAGAACGCCTACCCGTCCCTCCTCCAGGCCGAGCTCGGCGAGGGCTGGGAGGTCCGCAACTTCGGCGTGAACTCCCGCACCGCGCGGCGCGAAGGCAAGGAGTTTGACCTGCGCCCCGGCGACCTCGACTACCGCAAGACGCTCAGCTACACGAAGTCGCTCTCGTGCAGGCCCGACGCCGTCATCCTGATGATCGGCACCAACGACTCCAAGCCGCCGAACTGGGAGGAGACCGGCGACGCCTTCCGCGAGGGCTACGCCGCGCTCGTCGACGACTACCTCGCGCTCGACCCCCGGCCGGTCGTCGTCATCGGAATCTCCCCCACCGTGAAGGGCGGCGGGTTCACCTACGGCGTCACCGAGAAGATCGTCGGCGGGGGCGTCGTCCCGGTCCAGCGCCAGGTCGCCGAGGAGAAGGGCCTCCCGACCGTCGACTGCCGCGCCGTCCTCGACCCGCACATGGCCACCGCGTATTCCGGCGACGGCCTCCATCCCAACGCCGAGGGCAACGCCCTCCTCGCCGCCGCCTTCGCCGCGCGGCTGCGCGAACTGTTCTCCCACGCAGAGGAGAAATCTCACGCAGAGAGCGCAGAGAACGCAGAGTTGGAGTCTCACGCGGAGAGCGCAGAGAACGCAGAGCCCCGTCCCGGCGAAGCCGGCCCCCTCCCTGAGGGGGCTGCCGAGCGAAGCGAGGCTGGGGGAGTCTCGCCCGCGGCGCCCGCGAAGGGCGCGAAGTGAGGTTTTCGTCTGGCGTCTGGCGCCTGGCATCGGGCGAGACGCTAGACGCAAGACGACGAGACGACAAGACGACAAGACGACGAGAAATCGACCGCGAAACCTGTCACTAGGGAGCGGCGAAGCCGCAACACCCGGCCGCAGCCGGTGCGGCGGAACGCCGCGCCGTGCAAGGCCCAACGACCATGAAACTCTACCGCCACTGGGTCGCCGAGACCCGCGAGATCGCCGGAACGACGTTCCACCTGCGCGACGGCTCCAACGTCTCCCCGGAGGACGCCGCCGCCAAGCTCGAGCGCCGCGCCGCCATCCTGCGCGCCTCCGAGGGCCGCGACCTTTCCGAGAAGGAGTCCGCCGCCGTCCGCGAGGCGCTGCTCGACCTCGGCGGCCGCACGCCCGAGGGCGAATACGAGGCCGCCATCTGCGAGGAGATCCTCGACGAGCCCGACGCCCGCAATGCCATCACGCGCAACCGCTACGGCGCCGAGGTGCTCAACAGCGAGGACACCTGCTTCCTCGACGTGGACGAGGTCCACCGTCGCGAATCCGCGATCGAATGGATTCGCCGATGGTCACCGGCTGTGCTTGTGTTCGCGATGGTGACGGCGCTCTTCGCACTGGGCGCCCACCGCGCGGTTTCCAAGGATCCGACGTCCGCCTTCGCCCTGTATCCCTCCGCTGTGATCTGCGGCATCGTCTGCGCCATCCCCGCGATCGTGATGGCGCATTTCCGCCGACCAACCGCCACGAACGACGTCGAGGCGACGCTGATCGCGAAGGTCCGCGCCCTCGCGGAGAAGCCCGCGTGGCGGGATCTCGCGGCGCGCGTGTACAAAACCGCCGCCGGCTTCCGCATCCTCGCGCAGGCGGACGGTCTCGCGCCAAGCAATGCGCGCTTCCGGGCGCTCGCGCGGGCGCTGGACGCCGACCGCCTCTACGTGGACCTCTGCGGGAAGCAGGGCTGCTGGCGTGCGCGGCTCACGCCCAAGCCCCGGCGCGCCGGCGTGAAGCGACCGCCGCGAGAGACGCGCTTCCCGCGCGCGCCGGAGGCGGAGGCGCCGTTCGCGGCGTGGCTCGCCGGCTACGACGCGGCATCCGCGGGCTTCGCCGTGTGCCGTCCCGTCACCACCGTCGGCCGCTTCGTCGAGACCCCCGCCGTCCGCCTCCACGACGACCGCACCCGCTGCGCCTCCTCCCTCCCGCTCGCCTGATTCGCCATCTTCCCGCCTCCGCCACGCAACTTTACCCTTTGCACTTTACCCTTTCAACCCTTCAACCTTCAATGAATCCAATCCTCCTCCGTCTCTTCGTCCCCGTCCTCGTCGGCGTCCTGCTCGGCCTGGTCTTCGCGTTCCGCGGCTTTCTCCGCGCGCTCCCCGCCGCGCCGGACTGCCCGGGCGTCGTGCGGCTCCTTGCCGGGCTCGTCGGCGCCTCTCCCGTCACCAAGCTCTTCTACGCCGCGATCCTCGCGTTCGTCGCGGCGACGCCGGGCGTCGAAGGCGTCCCCCGCTTCGCGAAGGCGGACGTCTTCTTCGTCGCCGGCAACGTGATGGGACTGATGGCGTTCGCGCAGGGGTTCGTCGCCGCCGCGCGCATGCCGAAGATGCTCGCCTTCCGCGGCCCGTCGGGCAAGCCCGGCGCGATTCCCGTCACGCTGATGATCCAGGGTTTCTTCGAGACGCCCGCCATCTTCGCGATGGTCTTCGGCATGATCGCCCTGCAGATGACGAACTGACCCCGCCGTAAAAATCTGTTCCGCCGCGTCTATTGCAGGGTGAAGCCCCCCTTCAACCGCTTCAACCCTTTCAACCCCTGCAACCCCTTCAACCCATGACTCCCGCACCCGAACCCTCCCCCGCCGCCCTCTGGCGCAGCCGCTGGTACTCCGCCGCGAAGCGGTTCGGCCTCACGGCGGGCGGCTTGTGGATCCTTCTCTTTTGCGGAATCCCCGTGGGAAGGCTTCTTCCCTGGATTCCGCTTCTCGCCGCGGCGTGGGGCGCTTTCGATCCGCGCGAATACGAACGCCGGCCGTCCGTTCGCGCGCGGGCGGGCGCCGCCGTCCTGGCGGCCGGCGCGGTCGCGGTCTACGTCCTGGTTGCCGTCGTCGGGCGTCTGCTCTTCGCATCCACGTCGCGGGACTGGTCCGGCGAAGAGTTCACCCCCGAAATCTGGTCGTCCTGCCAGCGCACGTTCCATCTTGTTCCCGACGCCGACCTCCGCCCGGGCGGGCTCCGCGCGGTGCGCTGGCTGGACGCGATGGCGCAGGCGAAGTTCGTGACGGACGAAACCGATCTCGCGCGCATCTTCGACACCAACGCCGTTGACCTCTCCGGCGTCGTTCCCGGCGGCACGGCGACGAACATCCGCCCCATCGGCCGAGGAGGCCCGCGCTGGTGGACGCCGTCCGACGCCCCGCTCCAGGCCGGGAAGCTCGCGTTCCGGGACCCGGAGGAGGCCGCCCGCGCCAACTGCGAAGTCGCCGTCCACGCCCTGCCGGACGGTTCCCGCGCCCTCTACGTCTTCTGGTTCACCGACTGACCCCACCATACTGAGCCTCGCCGCGGATGAATCTCACGCGGAGTCCGCGGAGGTCGCGAAGTTGATTCCACCGTGCGTGATTTTGATCGAAACGCCGCTTCCAGAGCGGATGAACGCGCGAATTTTGTGCACGGTGCGATTGGAACGGAAGCGGCTTGCCGCGGTCCGACCAATTCCGCCCGCGCGGCGGGGTTGTCCCGTCTCGGCGCTTCTGGTAGACTCCGCGCCATGAGCGACCTTCACGACGAATTCCTCGGCCGGTGGGACGATGTCGACCCGCTCGACGGGCCGCCGTCACCCGCGCGAGACCTCGTCCTCGCCGCGCAGTTCGAAGACGAACTGCAGAACGGAGGCCTCGCGCAGTTTCTCTGGAACTTCTTCCCGCGCTGGGAGGAGGTCCTCGACGGCGCGGAGCGCGCCTACCGAGCGATGGGCGCGGAGAAGCAGGTCTCCGCTCTTGCGGACGTCCGCGCCCTCCTGCGCGAAAACGCGCCGGCCTGCGCCCCGCTCGTCGAACGCGCGAAAGGGGAGAAGGAGCCGGGACGGGCGTTCGGCGAATGGTACGCCGGCGCCGAGGAGCGGATGTCGCTTCCGTCCGAGGACCTCTTTCTCCCCGACGACCCCGGCCTCGCCGCCAAACGCCTCGCCTACGTCGAAGCCCACCGCGACGAATTGTTCGGAGCGTCTCCGCCCGCGCGCCGGCGGTTGAAACCCGTTTCGCGGAAACGGCTCGAATGCTTCGCCTTCCTTGTTCTCGTTCTCATCGTTTTCGCCGAAAGAACAATGCTCCTTCTCTATCTGGCTTCCCTTCTGGTGCTCTCCGGCCTCGCGATCGCGTTCGTCGCGGTCCTTCTCGTCCGGCTCTTCACGAAACGCCGGCCGCCGCTCTGCACCCGCCGCGCAGCCGCCGTCGCCGCGGCGGCGGTTTTCGTCGTCGTTCTCGGGCAGGCGGGGCTTCTGGCGGACACCCGCCGCTACACCGCCCTGGTCGAAACCGCGAAAGAACTCGACGGGGCGGACGCGAGCGCGGTGGAAAGCCGCCTCGGCTCGCCGGAGAACCGTTTTTCCGCCGAATCCGCCCCTCTGCATCTGTCGTTCCCCCTCGGCGACGAAGCCAAGTCCCGCGCCGCCGAAATCTGGACCTATCGCGCCGGAGTTTGGTATTCCCCGTATCAGCCCTCGACCCGCCTTGTCATCTGCTTCGATGGTTCCGGCGTCTTTTTCCATTGGTCCGTCGACGACTGATTGGGTCCATTCCCCGCTTTTCGCCCGCCCTTCCGCCACCGCCGGATTTCGATTCCACCGTGCGTGATTTTGATTGAAATCGCCGCTCCCAGAGCGGATGATTGCACAAGTTTTATCTACGGTGGAATTGAAACGTCCGCAGTTACTGCAGCCCGACCAATCCCAAGCGCAGAATGTCGGACGCGCTCGCGCCGACCTCGTCCGCCCGGTCCGTGAGTTCATGCATCTGGGAAAGGAAGTTCCGGATCGGCGCTGTCGCCGCCGCGATCGATCGCGCGGCCGCGATCGCGCCAGAAGCGATTGACCGGAACAGGAAGACGTTTGCGCCGAGGCGCTGCCACCGACTCATCGACGCGCCGAACTTGTCGGATTTCTTCATGGCCTGGACGAACGCGGAGCGGACGGATTCCTTGAGGGCGACGAACCTTCCTTGCGCCGTCTGGACGGCCGCGGCCGACTGGTCGGACGCAGTGATTGCGAGCGTGACGGATGTGGTTGACATTTACGCGGCTCCTGTGAGAGAATGCGGTCCCATGGGCAACCTCATCCAGCTCCTCGGCATCGCCGGCCTCCTCGTGCTCCCGCCGATCGCGTTCTTCGCGATTCTCGCGGAGCGTGACCGGCGCGACGCGAAGAAACGCGCGTCCGAAACGGCCGACGCGCTTGCGTTCGCGGAACGGTTCTTCGACGAAGCAAACCGCAGGGCGGATCGCAACGCGCGGGAAGTGATGGGCTCTGCGAAGTCGTTCATGGAAGGTTGAAGAATCGGGGCTCTTGCGAGGCGGGCGGCGGCGGAAAATCCGCGTCTCCCTTCCCCTTGACGGCGATCTTGACGAGCCGCTGCGCGCTGTCCATCGAGAGCGCGTCCGGATCGACCGGGTCGCCTTCGCCCGCGCGGCGCCATTCGCACCCTGCCGTAAAAAATCCGCCGCGGACGACTATTGCAGGGTGAAAGCGAACTCCGAAAATTCCTTTTCAACCCCTTCAACCTCTTCAACCCCTTCAACCCCTTCAACCATGAAACGACTCCTCCTCCTGCTCTCCATCGCTTTCCTTTCTGCCGGCTGCGGACGCGCGAAGCGCGCCGCGGGCGACGCCGCGAGCGCCGCGGCGGGCGCCACGAAGGCCGTCGCCGGTAAGGCCGGCCACGCCGTCGGCGAACACGTCGGCACGTTCTTCGCCGCCGTCGGCGAGGGCGTCGAGCAGAGCGTTTGCGACTACGAGACGCGCGTCGACGACCCCGCGCTCGAAGCCGCGGGCGTCTCCGTCACGCTCGTGCGGCGCATCACCGGCGAAGACCGCGCGCCCGCGCTGAGCCTCTACCTGCTCAACGGACGTTCCGTCGCCGGCACGCTGCGCGTGCGCCTCCTCGCGGCGGACGGACGCGAGATCGGCCGCGGCGAAGCCGCGCTCGACCGCGCCGCCGACGGCGCCGGCTACGTCCGCGTCCCCGTCCCCGCCGACACGCCGTCCGAACTCGTCCGCACCGTCTCGCTCTCGCTCGCGGCGTCCGTTCCTTGAATCCTCACGCGAAGTTCGCGAAGTCCGCAAAGTCTGAACCGCACGCAGAGAACACAGAGACCGCGGAGCCCGAACCCCGCGCGGAGCCCGTCGAGGGCGCGGCAGTCACTCGCCCGTTGCGGAGCGACATTTCGGCAAATACTGGCGGCAAAAACCTGAATTTTTTGTCAAAAACTGGCAAATTATCCTTGATTATCTGACAAAAACGTGCAAGAATAACCGGCGTCAGAGGAAAACGAATGCAACGGGATGTTGAAAAGAGCCTGCTTTCCTGGAAGAACCGGGCGAATCGGAAGCCGCTCGTCCTGATGGGCGCGCGGCAGGTGGGGAAGACCTGGCTGATGCGGGAGTTCGGGAAGAGGAACTTCGCCCGCGTGCACGAGTTCAACTTCGACGAGCAGAAGGGTCTGGCGGGATTCTTCCGGGATACGAAGGAGCCGAAGGACATCCTGCCGAAGCTTGCGGCCCTGTCCGGCGCCCGGATCGACGTCGACGCGGACGTCGTCGTCTTTGACGAGATCCAGGAATGCCCCGAGGCGCTGAACGCGCTCAAGTACTTCCGCGAGAGGTGCCCGCGGCTTGCGATCCTAGCGGCGGGAAGCCTGCTGGGCGTCCGGCTCGGGAGAAAACGGCGCGGCGCGGCAGAGGCGTCCGGGGATGTCGCTGCGGACTCCGTGCGGTCCTATCCGGTCGGACAGGTTGAGCTGCTGGACGTGGAGCCGCTTGACTTCTCCGAGTTCCTGCGGGCGCGCGACCCGGCGCTGCACGGCTTCTACGAAACGGTCTCCGGGACCGAACCGCTCCCGGAGGTCTTCCACCGCAAGCTCCTCGACGCCTACGACGCCTACCTCTTCACCGGCGGGATGCCGGAGGTCGTGGCCGACCATCTGGAGCGCGGCGACCCGCGCTCGACGCGCAAGCTGCAGCGCGACCTGATCGCCCTCCAGGAGGACGACGTCGTCAAGTACAACGGCGAGATCGACGCGGCGAAGATCCTCGTGGTGCTTCGCGCGCTCGTCCCCCAGCTCGCGAAGGAGAACGAGAAGTTCATCTACGGCGCGCTTCGCGAGGGCGCCCGGGCGCGCGGCTACGAGGAGGCCGTCGAGTGGCTCGTCTCCGCGCGGATGGTCCGGCGCGTCCACAACCTCTCGGCCCTGAAGTTCCCGCTCGCCGCGCAGGCGGTCCGCAACGCCTTCAAGCTCTACCACCTCGACGTCGGGCTGCTGCGCGAGACCGCGGGCGTGCCGCAGTCCGCGCTCGTCACCGACGCCGACTTCGACTTCAAGGGCCCGCTGGTCGAGAACTACGTCCTGCAGCAGCTCGCCGGCCACGGCGAAGGCCCCGCCCGCTACTACTCCGAGCGGGCCGACCGCGAGATCGACTTCGTCCTGCAGCTCGGCTCCGAGGTCGCGCCGGTCGAGGTCAAGGCCGGACGGGACCGCAAGGGCGCGACCTTCAAGTCCTACGTGCGGGACCGCAGGCCCGCCTTCGCCGTCCGCTTCTCGCGGATGAACCTGCGCAGGGACGGCGGCTTCGTCAACGTCCCGCTCTACCTCGCCCCCCGCTTCGAACGCTGTCTCGGCACACCCGCGCCCTAGCCCCGCCCGCGCATTACGCATGGCCTGGAAACGCACAACCCCCTGAACCCCGAACCAAACAAGCCCCACCCATGAGCACACCCTCCATCCGTCCTTGCCGCGAAGCGGCCCGTCATTCGGCGGCAACGCCGCCGCCCTTCATTTGCGGCGCAGCCGCACCCGTCATTCGCGGCGGAGCCGCGCCCTTCATTCGTCGCGCAGCGGCGCTCGTCGTTGCGGCTGCCGCGGCGCTCGCCACCGCGAGCGCCACCGCAGCGCCGCCGCCCCGCTTCGACTTCGACGCGGACGGCTCGTTCGCGTTCTTCCAGGTCTCCGACATCCAGGACCAGGGGAAGCTCTCCGACCGCTCCGCCGCCGTCCTGCGCGCCGCGCTCGCCGCCGCGAAGCCGCAGCTCGTCATCCTCACGGGCGACAACGTGAACACCGCCTCCAACCGGCGCGACGCCTTCGCCGGCGCGATGGAGCCGGTCGTGAAAATCTTCGAAGAATTCGGGACGCCGTTCTGCGTCACGTTCGGCAACCACGACTCGGAGCGCAAGGGCGACGACTTCCTCACGCGCCAGGAGCAGTACGACTGGCTCAAGGAGCGCGGCGGGAAGCTTTTCGTCGACCACGACGTCCCCGAGCTCACCGGCGTCGGAAGCGGGATGATCGAGCTCTTCGTCCCCGGCGCGGAGAAGCCGTCCGTGCGGCTCTTCCCGATGGACTCCGGCGACTACTCCTCCGGCGGCTACGATGGCTGCCACGCCGACCAGATCGCGTGGTACGAGCGCGTCGCGGCGGACGGCGTCCCGCACCTCTGGTTCCAGCACATCATCGTGCCGGACGCGAACGACACCGGCCTCTTCCGCGCCGCGAAGGAGGGCGAGAAGGGCGTCCGGATGCGCGTGCGCGGCGAAGAGGTCCAGGCCGTCCCCGCCGACGGCGTCCTGGGCGAACTCAAGGAGCACACCTGCCCGCCCGGCTGGGGCGCCTACCGCGACAAGGAGCACACGGTCGAGGGCCGCACGCTCTACGACGCCTGGCGCGCCAACGGCCACCTGGTCGGCGCCTACTTCGGGCACGACCACATGAACACCTTCGACGGCGTCGACGAGAACGGCATCCGCCTCGGCGCCACGAAGGCGCTCACCGTCCACTCCTACAACGATGGCGACCCCGGCCTCCGCCTCTTCGTCGTCCACCCGGACGGCTCGTTCGAGACCGAGCACGCGACCGAGAAGCATCCCTTCCCCGTCCCCGCCGACGGCCGCCCCTACCGCCCCGCCGCGCCGCAGCCGCTCCCGCGCGCCGTTTCCGCCGAGTCCGCCGCCCCCGACCCCTTCCCGCCGCTCGCCTCCTTCGCCCCCGCCGCCCCCGACAAGGGCGGCCTCTTCCGCCCCGGCCTCCTCGAGGAGCTTCGCGGCTTCCGCCGCGTCGTCCCCGGCCCCGTCCAGGCGCTCGCGAACAAGAACGGCGTCGTGCCGTCGCCGGAATGCATTGGACGCTGCGAAATCGCCGATGGGACGCAGTTTTTCCTAGCCCGCTACGTCGATTCGTCCGCCGCCCGCCCCTGGGAATCCGGAGACCTCTACCGCTACCGCGGGCAAGTCTTCGCCGCGTCGAACTGCGTCTGGCGCTTCGCCGAGCGGATGTACGACTTCACGACCGTGAAGCTCGACGGCAGGACTGTCTTCGAGAGCCGCGTCTACCAGACGGCCGACTGCTCCGACGCGATTCCCGTCAAGGGCGGCTGGCACGAGATCGAGATCGTCTTCGAGAACGAGAACGGCCGCGCCGGCGCCGCCTGGCCGGACTACGTCGACAAGGGCGTTCCGACCGGCCCCGGCTTCGGGATGCGCGTCGGCGACGGCGACGCCTCGACCAATCCGGAGGACTTCTTCTTCCCGGAGGACATTGGCGACGGATCTGGCTTCCGCGTTCCCGTCGAAGGCGCGCCCATCCGCGTGACGGCGGTCCGGGAAGTACAGGGGGGCGTCGAGGTCGACATCGAATACGAAGAACTCCCCGCGGAAGCGGAGATCACCTGGTTCGTCCGTACCGATTTCGGCGAAAGCAAGCGTGTGGACCAAACCATCCCCGCCGGCGAAAAAGGGAAAACGACGATCTCGTATGTCTACAAACTCAAGGTCTATTCGGTTCGCCTCTGCGCCACCATGCCCGGCGCAAATCTCGTCTGGTGGTCCGACGTCCTCCGTCCGTAGCGCCGCCGCGCCTCCTTCCGCGTCCAGCTCGCCCGTCGCTAGCCCGCCCGCACCTTCCTCTCCTCGCCCTCGCGGAGCCGGCGCGCGCTTGATTTCCGTCCGATCTTATCATCCTAAAAAACGCAGTTGGCCTTCGCGCGCGGATGCGCGCGAGGCCATCTCCGACGGCGAGCGAGGCGTCGATCCCGATGCGAACGAAACCGAGGCGATTGCCATTGCACCGAGAAGAAGACTGGTGGAAATCGGTTTCATGACGGACGCCCAAAGAGCGGCGGATTTCTCCGTGGCGTTGCGTGATGGCGCGAATGATATCAGAAGGCCGGGATCTGCGGCACGTGCCGGCGCGCTAGCGCGCGGCGCGGCCGCGGCCGGGCGGGACGCCGTAGGCGCGCTTGAAGAGGCGGCAGAAGTTCGGCAGGTCGCGGAAGCCGGAACGCGCGCAGACTTCCTTGACGGACAGGGGCGAGGTGCGGAGCAGTTCCCGCGCGCGTTCGAGGCGCGTCGCGACGAGGTGCCTGTGCGGCGTGGTTCCCGTTTCCTGCAGGAAGAGTCGGTGCAGGTGGCTTTCGCTCAAGCCCGCTGCGGCGGCGAGTTCGGCGACGGACACCGGCCGGTCGAGGTTGGCTTCCTCGAAACGCAGCGCGGAGCCGCGCTCGCGTTCTCGTTCCCAGTGTCGCTGATGACGGGATTCTACTTGGCAAGGCACATATCGTTCCGCAGCTCGAAACTGAAGAAGCGCACACAGCTCTGGCGCTACGTTTCGGTCGTAGGGATGAACATACTAATCAACTACCTGTGTCTGAAACTGTTCGTCGATGTGATGGGCATTTACCCTACTCCGTCGAAGATGATAACGACCGGCATAACGACCGTGTTCTCGTTCCTGGCGCAGAAGAATTTCTCATTCAAGACCGGAAAGGTCAGCCACGAAGAGCAGAGTCAACCTCAAGAGCCGTAACAATAGACTTGACATCGTGAGTCCTGAGCCAGTCGGCGCCGGACTGCGCCGCGAAAAGCTCGGCAGCAAGAGTAGCCGAAGAACGTCTTTGCGCCAAAGGCTGCGACTTGTCGGCATCGCACGACGAGATATTAGCCAAGAAGGATTTGCGCGACAACGCTATCATGACCGGCAGCGAGAACTCCGATTTCATGCGGCTGATATTGCGCATGACATAGACCGAAGTCTCCGGGTTGGAGCCTAAGAAATTGCCCATTCCCGGGTCAAGGATTATCCTTTCCTTCTTCACGCCAGCCGCTGTCAAAGCGCCAATGCGCTCGTGGAAATACTCCATCATGGAATCGAACACAGCCACAGGGTCGGTCACCACCTCGGTGGCGAAGCCCATGCGCTGCACACTGTGCATGAGTATCAGATGCGCGTCACTGCCCGCCAATTCCTCGTAAACTTCGGGAAAAGGGAATCCCTGAATGTCGTTGATGCAGTCCACAAGCCCCGACTGCAAGCACCAGCGCTGCACCTCCGGCTTGAAGGTATCGACAGACACGAGCATGCCTTTGCGCTTGAGTTCCGGCAACACTGCGGACAAGCGGGCAATCTCCGTTTCTGCGCTTACGGGCGACGAAGACACGTTGCTCGACGCCGCGCCCACGTCTATCATGGATGCGCCGGACGCCCACATCTCGTCAGCGTGCGCGACAGCCTTGGACGGCTCCAGAAAGTCCTTGCCGTCGGAGAAACTGTCGGTTGTTATGTTCAATATTCCGAGAATCCTCGGAGTGCTATTTCTTTCGCGCATCGCCTGTGTTTTTAGGGTTACGTCTTACGTTGCCGCCTCGTCTGCCGCCGTTGCCGCGATGGTGGAAATTGCGTCGCCCGTTAGGCTTTCTGCCTCCCTTGGTGTCGGGATTCCACGCCGGGCCCTCGCCCAATCCTTCAGGCAAAGGCAAGCGAGGCACCTGCATTTCTATCAGGTCCTCGATGTTCTTCATACGCGCCATGTCACGAGGATTGATGAGCGTGTAGGCGTCGCCGGTAGAGTTGGCGCGGGCTGTACGGCCAATGCGGTGCACATAGTCCTCGGCGTCGCGTGGCGCGTCGTAGTTAATGACCATCTCGATGCCCTTGATGTCGATGCCGCGGCTCATTATGTCGGTGGCTACAAGGACACGCACACGCTTGGCACGGAACTGCATCAGAGCCTCCTCGCGCTGGCTCTGGTCGAGGTCGGACGAAATGCCCAACGCCTTGATGCCGTGCTGGCGCAGCGACTGCACAATCTCCCTGACCATGACCTTGGCAGAAGTGAAAACGATTATGCTGGAGAAGTCCTTGTTCTCGTCGAGGATATGGCGCAGGACCGCGTTTTTCTGGTTGTCATAGACAAGATACAGATTCTGGTTGACGCCTTGCGCCGGCTTGGCTATGCCGAGGTTTATCTCCATCGGGTTACGCAGAATCTTGCGGGCAAGCGTGCGTATCTTAGGCGCCATGGTGGCGGAGAACATCAGCGTCTCGCGCTCGGCAGGCAGGAACGACACGATTTTCTCGATGTCGTCGAGGAATCCCATGTCCAGCATCTCGTCAGCCTCGTCGAGTATCAGGTGCTTGAGATGGCTGAAGTTGACGTAGCCCTGAGCCATGTGCGATATAAGTCGCCCAGGAGTTGCCACGATTATGTCGCGGCCGTCACGCAACGCACGTTCCTGCTCCGCATACACAATGCCGTCGCCGCCGCCGTAGATGGCAATCGAGCCGACGGAAATGTAATAGGACAGTCCCTGTATCTGCTGGTCTATCTGTATGGCAAGCTCGCGTGTAGGCACGAGAATGAGCGTGTCGGTGTAGTCGGTGGTCTTGCTCGCGAGTTTATTGAGCACCGGCACGTCGAGCCGGCGCCGCGCCGCGGAGACGCCGGGCGACGTCGCCTCGTCCCATAGCGCCACGAGCAGTCCGTAGGCGGCGCGGCTTTCCGCCCAGACCGACTCGTAGCCGCCGGCGGCCATGCGACGGAGCAGTTCGGCGAAGCGGCGCGACGTTTCCGGCAGGGACGCCGCCGCCAGGGTCCGTCCCGTCCGGGCGAAGAGGGCCTTCCCCAACCGCACCGCTTCGCGCCCCTGCAGCGAAACGTAAGCCAAGTCCCACGGCTCGGAGCCGTCAGGGACGCGCGACCACGTCCGCTCGCCCGGCAGGACGAGGACGACCGTTCCGGGCTCGTGAACGAAGTCGTCGCGCCCGAGACGCGTCCGCGCCCGGCCGGCCAGGCCGAACTTGATCTTGAACGTGTTCTCGCGCGGGGCCAGCCGGCCGTCCCAAAGTTCGCCCGGCTCGTCGTGCCACCGCGAGGCGCGGTAGACGGAAACGGGCAACTCGGGCAGATCACCGTCAGCCGGGAGTCGCAGCGCCGCGCGCCCGAAGAATTCGCGGTGCGGAAGGGACAGCAGGTCGTCGAACATGGAGGCCATTCTATCAAAAATGAGAGTTTTCGACAATCAAAAGAAGAATCCGCATCTTCAACCGACGCGGGTTTTTCGCTAGAATGGACGCCGTTCAAAGGAGTTTTCGACATGAACGCCCGCCTTCTCGCCCTTCCGCTCGCCCTGTGCCTGTCCGCCGCCGCCTCGGTCTCCCGAGCGGACACGTCGTCCGGCGTCGTCAAGTTCGTCGAATACATCGAGTCCTCCGGGACGCAGTTCATCGATACCGGATGGACGCCGACCAACCGGAACGTCCGCATCGAGGCGACCTACCAGTACGTCGCCCTTCCCGAAACCGGAAAACGCACCTACGTTTTCGGCTCGTGTCTGTGGACCGTCGCCAACACCCGCCTGCAGTACGCGGTCGGTTCGCCCGGCAAGTGCGCCATCGGTTTCGGAAGCCAATTCAAGGAAACGACGTTCGATTCCTACGAAACCAACCTGATCCACAAGGTCGTCTGCAGCAACGGCGTTTTTTCGTTGGACGGAACGACGTCCGGGGAATGGGACCTTTCGTCAGGCATGATCGACAAGACCTCCAAGTCCCATGCGGTATTCCTCTTCGCGTTCAACTCCACGCAAACCGGCGACGTCTGTCCGGGCGACCATTCGTCCATCCGGCTGTATTCCTGCCGGATCTGGGAAAACGGCTGTTTGGTCCGCGATTTCCGGCCGGTTCTCAAGGACGGAACGGCTTGTCTTTACGATGCGGTTTGCGGAACGTTCCACTTCAACGGAGGAAGCGGCGCGTTCGCCGCCGGCGGCGAACTCCCGACGACCTACCGGAAGGCCCTGTGGATCGAATCGGACCGCACGGCATACGTCGACACGGAATACAAGCCCGGCGCGGGCACCGAATTCGAAATGAAGTTCGCCTTCACCAGGACGCTCTCTTCGAGAACGTATGTTTTCGGCGAATACGGCGCATCGGCCCAAGGCAGGTTCATGTTCGCATACGGACCTGCTTCGACCGGATGTTTTCTCGGCTACGGCGCGAACTACGACGGCGCGGTCGCCGGCGTTCCCTACAACGACGACGTCCACGTGGCCCGCTACCTTCCCGGAGAAGGTTTTTCCCTCGACGGAACGGCCGTCGTCGCTTCGAAGAGCATGACGACTTGGAGCGGAACGGCCGCCAACCTGTATTTGGGGGCCAACAATCCCAACGGCGGCGGCATCGATTCCAACCAGCTGTCCCCAATCCGCATCTACTACTGCAAAATATGGGAAAACGGAGTTCTGGTGCGAAATCTGGTGCCGAAACAAAGGGCGAACGACGGAAGAAACGGGCTCTACGACGAAGTGAACGGGGAGTTCTACGGTTTCATCGGAACGGGAACGACGGCGTTGGTTCCGCCAATGGCGACGGTGATCGTCGTGAAGTGAACGGGGGCGCGGCCGTGAAAACGATCCACGAAATTCTCGAAACGCCGGTCGCGGACGAAACCGACGTGCTGGTGTGCGGCGGCGGGCCCGCCGGCTTCGCCGCGGCGGTCGCCGCCGCGCGCGCCGGCGCCGACACGCTGCTGCTGGAGCAGTCCAACTGCCTCGGCGGAATGTCCACCGCCGGGATGATGTCGCACTGGTCCGGCTGCGACTCCTCGCCGATCGGGCTCGAGATCACCGACCGGATGCGCCGCTACGGCGCGCTGCCGCCCGACTGGACGGAGGACAAGCGCTGGTGCTGCTCGCACGAGGCGCTCAAGGAGGCGATGTTCGAGATCGCCGCCGAGGCGGGCGTCCGCGTGCAGCTGCACACCTGGGTCGCCGGCGCGGTCGTGGAGGGCGGCGCCGCGAAGGGCGCGATCACGGAGAGCAAGTCCGGGCGCGAGGCGGTGCTCGCGAAGGTGTCGGTCGACGCCACCGGCGACGGCGATCTCGCCGCACGCGCCGGCGCCGCGTTCGACCTCGGGCGCGAGGGCGACGGCGCCTGCCAGCCCGCGACGCTGATGTTCCTCCTCGGCGGCGTGGACACGGACCGCGCGATCCTGCCGCCCTCCTTCGAATCGCTCGTGCAGGTCCCGAAGGGCGAGATCCAGGCGCTCGGCAAGGCGCGCCTCCCCGCGCCCGCCGGGCACGTGCTGCTCTACCCGACGCGGCTGCCCGGCTGCGTGTGCGTCAACATGACCAACTCCATCGGCGTCGACGCGACGGACGCGCGCTCGGTCACGCGCGCCGAGATCGAATGCCGCGCGCAGATCGAGCCGATCGTCGCGTTCCTGCGCGAGTTCGCGCCCGGCTACGAAAAATGCTACGCGCTCGCCTCGGCGCAGAACGTCGGCATCCGCGAATCGCGCCACTTCCGCGGGCTCTACACGCTCACGGCGGAGGACATCGTGGCGGGGCGCTCCTTCGACGACTGGATCGCCGTGCGCAACTGGTTCAACTTCGACATCCACAACGTCGGCGGCTCCGGCCTCGACGCGAACGGCGCGCAGGCGCACTTCCGGGCGGCGGGCACCTACCAGATCCCCTACCGCTGCTGCGTCCCCGAGACGCTCGACGGACTGCTCCTCGCGGGCCGCAACATCTCCGGCACGCACAAGGCGCACTCGAACTTCCGCGTGATGACGATCTGCGCCGACGTCGGCTTCGGCGCCGGCTTCGCCGCGGCCCTCGCCGCGAAGGCCGGCATCCCCCCGCGCGACGTCGACGTCGCCGACGTCCAGCGCCTCCTCCGCGCCGCCGGCGTCGAGCCCTAGGCCTTCTCCCTCGGAACGGCCGCGACAAGCGCGGCCATCCCGATCTGCCTCGGCGGGACTGCCCGGCCCTTGGAACGCGATGTCGGCGAAGCGCTCGGGGAAGGCGAGCCCACCGATCGCTCCCGAGGGCGCCGCGGGAAGCGCCGCGTGGGCGTTCGGGCGGGTCGTTCCGCGGACGATCGCGTCGCAGCCGGCCTCGGTCGGCTTCCCCGGGCGGTAGAGGAGCTCGGCCGTTTAACTCGATGGGGACAGGCTTCAAACAGAGCGCGCTAGATTGCAGAATATTTTCGCTTGAATTATAGCGAGAGTTCTACTAGGTTGTGGCGGCGGAGGAACGAACCATGATGATCAACAGCCGAAACATCGTCCCGATTTCGCTGGCGAGCCGGAACTTCTCCGAGGTGGCGCACCTGGCGGAGAAGACGGGGGAGGTGTTTCTCTTCAAGAATAACCGCCCGAAGTTCCGTCTCGTCGATGTCGAGGCGTACCCCGAGATCGAAATGACGGACGCCGAGCGCTACGAATTCGTCGCGCGGCGCCTCCTTGCGCGCCATCGCGCCGCCTTCCGGGAGCTCGCGAAATGATCGCGCCGACCAAGGAAACGGTGCTCCTGCTGCACCAGCTTGTCGCGCAGGAGAGCGGCGGCGACCCTGGCGTGCGCGACGAAGCGCTCCTCGACTGGATCCTCGCCCGCCGCTAGAACCGGGCATCCATTGCCCACGGTAGAATCCCGCACCGTCGCGCCGCCCTTGCCCCGCATTGGCAACCGGCAACATTGGACCTGGCAACACTTCCACATTGGCAACATTCCCCGCACCCCGCCCCGCCGTCCCTTCCGCGAAAGCACAACGACGATGAACGAATACGCATATTCCGCGAAACTGGTCTTCAAGGTCACCGGCGTGCCGAAGGAGCATGGTCGCTGGCTCTGCGAGGAACGTATCATTCGCTTGACGGCGCCTGACGATAAAGCCGCCTATGCGGATGCCGTTCGAATCGGAAGAGACAAGGCATTTCGTGGATGGAGGTTCCTTGGCGTGGCGAACTTGATTCGGCACGATCCGATCCTTTCCAACGACGAAGTTTGGTACGAACTGAAAACATCGAAGGAACCGGAAAGACTTGTTCCGCCCAAAAGGATTGTCTTGAAGAACGCCGCTCTGCCTTCTTCTCCCCCTCTCACGCCCTAGCACCCCTCCGCTCCGCGCGGGCGGCGGCTTTGCCGCGCCCGCGCGGAGCGGCCTTCCCGCACCCCGCCACCTCCCGCCCCGCCCGCAATGAAACGCCTCGCCATCCTCCTCCTTCTCGCCCTCGCCGCGGCGCCGGCGCACGCGGAAGACCTCGCCACGCGGAACCCGGTCGCGGGGACGTCCCACGCGGAGTTCGCGGAGGTCGCGGAAGCGGCGACGAACGGCGTCCGGTCCCCGATCGCGATGCGGGACGTCTTGGCGAGCCTCACGCCCGGCGAGTGCGGACGGGCGCTCGCCAAATACGGCGACGGCGGCGGCGACGCGACCGTGATGCGCGCGCTGCGCTGGCTCAGGACGGTGCAGTGCGAGGACGGCTCGTGGCCGGGAAATCCCGTCGCTTCCACCGCGCTCGCGGTCTGGGCTTTCCTCTGCCACAACGAAACGCCCGGCCGCGACGGCGAATTCGGTTCGTCGGTCAAGCGGGCACTGGAGTTCCTCGCCGCGGACGTCGATCCTGAAACGGGCCTCTTCCGATCGTCGCGCGGCGAGCCCCTCGCCCAGCCGCTCGGCGCGTTCGCAATCGCCATCGGATACTCGATGACGCGCGATCCCCTCCTCCGCGACGCGGGTCCGGCCGCGTATGTTCCTCTCTTCGCCGGACAGCGTCCCGACGGCGCCTGGAACGCCGATCCGCTCGATTCCTCGCCCGAGAGCCGCGGCGACCCGCGCACGACCGCCGTTTGCGCCCTCGCGCTTCGCGTAGCCCTCGCCTGGACCGCCGGCACGGCCGAAACGGAAGCAGCGTTGTATCGCGCGTGCGACGCTCTCGAGGCCTTTCTCGACTCCGACACGGGCGCGGCGCTCCGATCCGACGGCCTGCCGGACCCCGCCACGCCGGCGATCGTCTATGCGCTCCAGAAACTCGGACGCTACAACGTCCCCGGCGTGAGGAAAGCCATCCAGTTCCTCGACCCGTGCGTCTATTCCTGGGAGGCGTGGGACGGCCCGCAGCCCTGCGGGAAGAGTCCGACGCCTCTCCGCGACTGGCTCTTCGTCACGGACGTGAAATTCCAGACCGGCGGCAACGTTTTCCGCGCCTGGCACAAACAGTTCTACCCCGAATCGCGCGCCCGCCAGAACATCGTCCCCGCGGAAGATAGCGGCTATCTGGACCTGTATGGAAAACCGCGCGAGATCGGCTGGTGGGACTCCCCGTCCGCGGCGGAAACCGGATTCTGCTCCGGCGGCGCCGTCCTGTCCTGCAAACGATGGAGCGGCGGCGAATGCCTTGACGGCGAGACGACGCTCGGAGACCGCGTGCGCGACACCTGCGTGGCCGTGATTCCGCAAATGGTCTACTACGCATTCTCTCCGACCGATGTTTTCGCGCCGATTTCCGTTTCCGCGCCACCGGTCGAAATCCCGCATCCGAAAACGAATAACGCCACGGTCCGCGTCCAGATCCGCCACAAACACCCCGCCACGAACGCACCAGCCATCCACGCGGATTCCGCGGAGGGCGCGAAGGAGCCCGCCCCGTGAACCCTCTTGCCCGCGAGCGGCGAAGCCGCGACACCCGGCCGCGGCCGGCGCGGCGCGAGCCGCGCCGAGCAAGGCCGCCCAACCCCCGCTTCGCGCGATTTCCCTTGACACGCCGACGGAAGTGATGCAGAATTGTGAATCAATGAAACGGAGCAATGAATCATGACGACGATGACCATCCACGTGGAAGACGACTTCGCCGAAGCGCTGCGGGCCCACGCCCGCGCCGTCGGCACGAGCGTGAACCGGGCGGTGAAGGAGCTGCTTTCGCCGCTGCTCGGGCTCGCGAAGACCGGGGCGTCCGAAAGCGACAATCCCTACATGAAGTTCTGCGGCATCCTCCGGAAGGGCGAGGCGGACCGTCTGCGGGACTCCGTCGCGCGGCAGCGCACGATCGACGCGGAGATGTGGAAATGACCGACACGCTGCTGCTGGATTCCAACGCCCTCATCGCGCTGTTCGACGGCGACCGGGGCGTGGCGCGGATCATGGCGTCGGCGCCGCGGATCGCGGTCCCGGCCGTCGTCTGCGGCGAGATCGACGCGAGCACGCAGGGCGACACGGCTCGCGCGCGGGAAGAGCGGGAAGCCTTTTCGGAACTGCTCGCGATGCCGAACGTGTCTGTGCTGCCCGTGACGCGGACGACCGGCTCTTTCTACGCCCGGGCCTTCGCCTACTCCCATTCGGTCGGCCGTCCCATCCCGACGAACGACGTCTGGATCGCCGCCGCGGTCCTGGAAACGGCCGGGATCCTCTGCACGGACGACCGGCATCTGCTGTCCCTGCCGCTCGTGCGCACGATCCGGTACCGGTAACCGTTCTCCCATAGCACCACATTCCGATAGTTCTTCCCACGACAAAATGAAAAAGCAAGACGTTCTGCGGCCGCTGCCGGCCGGCGCGATGAAATTCGGCGGCTTCCTGGGCGACCGGCTGGCGCTGTGCGTGAAGCGGCGCCTCGAGAAGATCCGCTGGAAGCACCTCACGGAGCCGTTCTTCAGCCGGAGCGAAGACGACGGGCGCTGGCGCTGCGAGTTCTGGGGAAAGATCATTCGCAGCGCCATCTACGCCTGGCGCGCCACCGGCAGCGCGACGCTGCGCAAGGCGCTGGACGAAACGGTTCGCGACATCGTCCGGGCGGCGGACAAGTCGGGGTGCATCTCCAGCTACCCAGACGCCAAGCAGACGCAGGACTGGGACATCTGGGGCCGCAAGTACGTCGCCGTCGGCCTGGCGGACTACTGCCTGGAGGTCCGGAACGACCCGAAGGCGGTGGAGGCGCTGCGGCGGCACGTCCTGGCCCTCGCCGCGCAGGTGAAGGCGAGCGGAAAACCCCTGGCCGACTTCGGCTGGCACGAGGGACTGGCCGCGAGCTCCATCCTGGGGACCGTGGCGCAGACCGCGCGCCTGAGCGGCGACCCCGACGCGCTCGCCTTCGCACAGGCGATCTACGAAAGCGGCTGCTCCAAGCGCTGCAACGTCTACGACGCCGCCCTCGCCGGCGTGCCGCCGCGGCACATCGGCAACGGCAAGGCCTACGAGATGACCGCCTGCTTCGACGGCGCGCTCGAGCTCTACCGCGAGACCGGCGAAGAGCGCTGCCTCGAGGCCGCGCGGCTCTACTGGAAGTCGGTGCGCGACACCGAGATCTTCGTCAACGGCATGGGCGGCGGCAAGGACACCTGGGGGGAATACTGGTGCGACGGCCGCTACGCGCAGCTCCGGGACGACGGCCGCGGGCTGGGCGAGACCTGCGTCGCGGCGACCTGGGTGAAGTTCTCGATGCAGCTGCTCTCCGTGACCGGCGACGCCGAAATCGCCGACGAACTGGAGCGCACGCTCTACAACGGCATCGCCGGCGCGATGGCGCCCGACGGCGCCTGGTGGGCGCATCTCAATCCGGTCGGACCGCTGGCCGGAAAGGGCTGGCGCCAGCGGGCCTACGACCAGATCCCCGGATACGGCGAGGACTGCTGCGTGGCGCAGGGGCCGATGGGGCTGGCGCTGGCGCCCTATGTCGCCGTGATGGCCCACGACGCCGGCGCGACGGTGCTGCTCTACGAGCCGAACCGGTGCCGGGTCCCCCTGGACGGCGGCGGGGCGTGCGAACTCTCCATCGCCGGCGACTACGCCCGCGAGGGGAAGGTCCGGGTGGAGATCCGGTCCGCCCCCGCCGACAAGTTTGAGCTGCGCCTGCGCATCCCCGCCTGGAGCGGCGCGAAGACTGTGGCGCGGCTCAACGGCAAGGCCGTGAAGGACGTCAAGGCCGGCTACCTGCGCCTCGACCGCGCCTGGAAGAAGGGCGACCGCGTGGAACTGGAGTTCGACATGGCGGTGCGGGTCATCGAGGCCTTCGACGCCTCCCGGCGCTTCGCCCTCCAACGCGGGCCGCTCGTGCTGGCGCAGGACTCCCGCCTCGGGGCGGTGGACGCGCCGTTCCGGCCCGTCGGCGGCAGGCCCGTCAAGCCCCCGAAGGGAATCTTCTTCGCCTACCGCTTCGACGACGGGACCACCGTCTGCGACTTCGCCTCCGCCGGCAACCTCTACGAGATGCGCAACCGCCTCTGCCTCTGGATGCCGATGCCCGCGACCCCCGCCCGGTAGCCCCGCCCCCACCCGATCACTCCGCCACGGCGTAGCACCCCTCGCCCCATTCGCGGGGGCACGACTGCGTCGCCGCCCGCCGCGGAGCGGCCTTTTCGGCATCGATTCCACCGTGCGTGATTTTGATTGAAATCGCCGCTCGTAGAGCGGATGATTGCACAAGTTTTATACACGGTGCAATTGACGCGGCCGTAAAAAATCGGCGCGGCGTGTCTATGGCAGGGTGAAGCGACCGCCCCGCCACGCGGGCGTGCACTATACCCCTTCAACCCTTCCAACCGCTTCCCCCCCCAAGGACCCCGCGCCATGAACGAACCTCCCCGTCTCCTCCCCGAACGCCCCTCCCTGCTCGCCGCGCTTTCCGGCATGATGCGGAAATCGCTGGGCTTCAAGCTGCTCCTCGTGGGCGGCATCCTGCTCGTGCTGCAAATTCCGCTCGCGATGACCTACGGCATCCGCGCCGCGCGCGAGCGGACGCTTTGGTCGGTCGAGCGCGAGATCGCCGGCAAGTGGGGCGGCGAGCAGACGATCGGCCCGCCCGCGCTCACGCTTGTCGCGGAGGAGCGCTGGACCGAGACGCGCACCGTACAGGGCCGCGCCGAGGAGACGGCGCGCCGCGAGACGGCCTGGCAGGTCGTCCTGCCGGACGAGCTCGAGGCCTCCGGGACGGTCGAGCCGGAGATCCGCTCGCGCGGCATCTACCAGGTCGTCCTGCACCGCGCCTCGGTGCGGATGAAGGGCGCCTTCGCCGTGCCGCCGCGCGCGTGGCGCCACGAGACCGGCGAGGAGCGCGCGTTCGTCTCGGTCGGCGTCCCCGACGCGAAGGGCCTCAAGCGCGTCCGCCTCGTCGTGGGCGGCGAGGAGGTGCCCGTCGAGCCCGGCACGGCGCACGTCTGGGGCGCCGGCTTCCGAGCGGCGCTCGACCCGGCGAAGTTCGCGCCCGGCGCCTCCGTGCCGTTCGAGCTCGAGATGGTCGTGAACGGCAGCGGCGACCTGCTCTTCGCGCCGGCCGGGCGCAACTTCTCGCTCAAGCTCGACGGCCCCTGGCCCTCGCCCAGCTTCACCGGCGAAACGCTCCCCGACGCGCGGGAGGTCGGGCCGGCGGGCTTCTCGGCCGAGTGGAACGTGATGGAGCTCAACCGCCCCTACCCGCAGTCGTGGCGGGGCGACGAGTTCCGCGCCGCCGGCGCCGCGTCCGGCCTCGCGCTCGTCCTGCCCGCCAACTCCTACCAGCAGGTCGACCGCGCGATGAAGTACGCGTCGCTCTTCGTCCTCGTCGTGCTCTTCGCGGTGCTCGCCGCCGAGCGCCTCACGAAGACGGCCGCGCACCCGGTGCAGTATTTCGTCGCAGCGCTCGCGCTCGTGCTCTTCGGGATGCTGCTGCTCTCGCTCTCCGAGCACATGGCCTTCGCGGCCGCCTACGCCGTCTCGGCGCTCGTCGTCGCGGGGATGACCGGCGCCTACGCGGGCGCGGTCTTCCGGCGTCGCGCCGCCGCGCTCGCGCTCGGCGGCCTCGCGCTCGCGAGCTACGCCGTGATGTTCGCCGTCCTGCGCCTCGAGTCGATGGCGCTCCTGCTCGGCACCCTCGTCCTCGTCGGCATCCTCGCCTTCCTGATGGCCCTCACCGCGAAGATGAACCGCTAGCCCCGACCTCACCGCCGTGAATCCGACCGCCGAACAGAACAATCCCGCCACGCCCGAGTCCGGCGAACCGAACCCCGACGACGGCGTCGGATTCGGGTGGATCGTCCGGCCCCGTACCGGCACGGAACGCCGCTGCGCCGTGCTCTGGTGGTGGGTGGTCGCCCTCCTGCTCTGCGGACCGCAGCACATTGCCGCGCTGCCGTGGTATCCGTTGGGTCTGGCGGTCGTCGTCGGGCTGGTCGGCTCGCTGTTCTCCTTCCTGGGGAACACCTGGGTCGGACAGTGGGCAAGCCGGTGCTTCGACGGCATCGTCGTTCCGGACGGCGTGCCGTTTCTGGTCGGCTGGGGGCTCTACGCCGTCCTTTCGACCGCGCTCCTCGCCTTCGCCGACCGCGGCGGACGGCTCTGGCGCGTCCTCGCCTGGACGCTCGTCGTCCTCCTCGTCCTCAACACCGCCGGCTGCGACCTGCTGTGGCTCGATCTGTCCCGCTGGGAGGACTGACCCCGCGCCTTGCACACTTTTCCATCGTCATTTCCCCCGGCCCGTGGTAGAATCCCGAACGATGAACGAAACGCCATCTCCGCCCATCCCGTCCGAACCGACCCGGCCTTGGAGCAGCCGGTGGCATTCCGCGATGAAACGCGGGCTGCTGGCGGTCCTCGCCGCCACGGCGGCGGAAATCGTTCTGGCCGGTCTCGCGATGGAATTCGGGAAACGGTTCGCCTTTCTCTTTCTCGTGGTCCCGCCCTGCCTGATCCTGGCCGGATTCGTCTGGGGGGCCATCCGCCCGCGTCGCTACGCGAACGGACCGGCCGGTCCGCACACGGGCTGCCTCGTCGGTCTGCTGGTTCCCGCCTTCATCCTTTTCGGATTTGGTTGGATGGTTTCCGCCTTTTTCGTCGCGATGCCGCACGAGCCGATCGAGCGCTCGGCGGAGGTCTACGACCCGGCGGAATCCTGGGACGGGCGGTGGGTCGTCGAGAAGTTCGTTCCCGCCGGCGCGCGGAATTTCCGTTGCGAAGGGTTCTCCGGCCTGGGCGGGTCCGTCCGGTTCTCCTGCGAGGTGGGCGAATCGAACTTCCTCGCCCACGCCGCCGCGAACGGCGTCGAGCTCCGCCGCGACGACGACACATTCAACGCCAATCCCGACACCAACGGGAATCCGGCGTACCGGGGAATCGGACAATCGACCCTTCTTTGCATTCCCGACGGGCAGCGCCCGGAACGGTTCTGGTTCCACGGCTGGGTTTACTCCAACTACGGCGGATGGGCCGTCCTCTACGACATCGATCGCGGCATCCTCTACGGACACTACAGCCACAACTGACCCCGCCACGAACGCGCCCGCCAACCACTAACCACTAACCACAGCCCTTGACCCCGCCCCCGCCCGCCATGAAACGCCTCGCCCTCCTCCTGCCCCTCCTCGCCCTCGCCGTGCTCGCCGGCGGGTGCGGGACAAAAACCGAAACGAGTACCGCGGCCGTTGAGGTGCGGCGCGCAGACCCTTCGGACACCTACGATCCCACGGGGGCCAAACAACCGTTCGATCCGATTTTCCTTCGTTCGCAGTTTGACGTCGTTTGTTCGGATTCCATTCTCTCCGCCGTTGTCCAGTCGAACGACCTTGGCCGCGTTCTCGATGCGGCATTCGGCCGGACGCCGTCGTCCAAGGCGGAGTCCGACGAGTTGGCCGTCCTGTATCTTCGGCAGCACGTGGAGTGCAGACTGATCAGGGACAGTCCACTCATCATCATCGACGTTTCCGTCGAACGTTCGGTTCCCGACGCGAAACGGATAGCACCAAAATTGGCGACCGACATCGCGCAGGCTTACCAAACCCACTCGCGGTCGCTCCGCGACAAGGCGCAACAAGCGACAGCGGATGCGCTTCGTTCGGAGATCGAATCCTTGGAAAAGGCGATAGAAGCGGGCTCTCCGGAACAAAAAGCCGGATTGGAATTCAGGAGAAAAATCCTTCTGGAAAAACTGGACAGCAGATTCCTCGCACCGTACATCGACGTTCGGATCGTCGAAGCCCCCGTCGTTCCGGTCGGTATTTCCGCCCCCGCCACGAACGCGCCCGCCACCCACGCGGAGCCCGCGGAGGGCGCGAAGGAGCCCGCCCCGTGAACTCTCTTGCCCGCGAGCGGCGAAGCCGCGACACCCGGCCGCAGCCGGCGTGGCGGCACCCCGCCACGCCGTGCAAGGCCGCCCAACCCCCGCCCCCGCCCGCAATGAAACGCCTCGCCCTCCTCCTTCCCCTCCTCGCCCTCGCCGCCGCGCCGGCGCGCGCCGCAGACCCCGCCACGAACACGGAGCGAACGCCATCCTATGACTGAAATCACGCAGAATCTCATCCGCTATCCACGTCCGACGCGCCTAAGCGACCCTGGCTGCGACTTCACGCCGGAGGAATGCGCCGCCATTCTCGCCGTCCCCGACGATCGCCTCGGCTGGCCCGAGCTCGGAAACATCTTCCAGGGATTCCTGCCCGCCGGAACCTACGAGGAATGCGCCTACTTCATCCCGCGTGCGGTTCGGTTCATCGACGAGCGCGGCGACTGCGCGAGCGACCTTGCCAAGAACTTCCTCGACTGGGCGGGCGAGCAACGGGCCGAGCTGGAGGCGGACGGCCTCTTCGCCCCGATTCGCGCCCATATGCAGGAGCTGCTCCGGGCGTGCCTTTCCGAATTCCGTATCCGGTTCGGCACGCGCCCCGGCCGGAACGTTCCCTCCCCGGCCGATGCGTCGCTGGTCGAGAGCCTCGTGCTCGGACTGAACGGCACGCCCCGCGGCTACGGGACCTGTCCGTTCGGGAAGGCCGCCACCCCCGTCGTCCTCGACGCCGTCGGCGGTCTCCGCGCCGCCGCCGCAGCCGCGTGGTTCGCGGAATTCTCCTCCCCGCAGTTCCTGATGGGCGACGAACTCGACGCACCGCTCTACGAAATGCTCTCGGACACCTCGAACATCGCCCGCGCTAAGGCGCTGCTCCAGGACGTCATCCTCCGCGACTCCCCCCTAGCGGACTACTGCCGCAAGGAGTCCCTTGTCTCCAAGCTCTGGGAATGACCGCCCAACCCCCGCCACGCCGCATTCAGCATTCAGCATTCAGCATTGACCCCGCCCCCGCCCGCAATGAAACGCCTCGCCCTCCTCCTCCCCCTCCTCGCCCTCGCGATTCTCGTCGCGGGCGGCCTGACGTGGCGCGAGAGTCGCGACGAGGCGTGCAGACGGGAACTCGCCGATCTCGTTTCCGGCCCGGTCGTGCCGGGAGCCGCATCCGTCAGAAGCACGTGGTCCTTCGCGTGCCACGATGCCGTCTCGCGGTTCGTTTTCGACGTCGAAAGCGGCGGCGATTTCGGCGCGGACGTCGTGCGGCGCGTCGATCTGCTGCCGCAGGCGATCGGGGAGGACCCGCACGTCCATTGGTCCGTCCGCGAGGGCTCTCCGTCCGAGGAGCGGCTCCTCGGATTCCTCCGTTCCGATTCTTTCGTGGAAACGGTGCGGAACGGCCCCCGCGAGCCCGACCGCGGACGGCTCCGGTTTTTCAGGAGCGGGCTCGAAGACGTTTTCGGCGGCCGCAGGATCGACGTCGCCTCCGTCCCCGAACCGGAACTGCTCGCCTTCGGGGAGCGGTTGGTTTCGTTCCTCGAAACGGAAGCGGCCCGCCCCGGCGTCGCATTCCGCGAAGAGCGGACGATCTGGTCGCTGGACATCGAGGCCTGGACTCCCTACGAACGCCCCGGTCGTTTCAAGAAAGCGATCGGGAGAGTCTGCAAAACGCTCGGCGGGCCCGACGCGGTCCGGAACTGGGCGGCAGCCTCCCGGGACGTTTCGGACGACCCGCTCCATGCCATTTCCGTCGGCGGCCTCTCGTTCAAGATCGTCGAGGGCCTGCCGGGGGCGAGCCTGCGTTTCCGGCTCAAGGAGCCGTCGTTTCCGGACGAAATTTGCGTTGCCGACGGCACGCCGCTCGCCGATGCGATCCGCGAACTCTGCGCGGCCCGCAGACCGTGGACGTTCGGTGCGTTTTTCGGACCGGGAATGACGGTCGACTCGGATGACTACACGACGCGGATCGACGTTCGGGACGGCACGGAGTGGAGAACGACGATTCTCAAACGATACACGCCCCGCTTCCGCTCCTTCATGACCGAACTTTTCAGCCTTCTCGCCGCGCCCGTCCCCCACGCGGAGCCCGCGGAGGGCGCGAAGGAGCCCGCCCCGTGAACCCTCTTGCCCTTGAGCGGCGAAGCCGCGACACCCGGCCGCAGCCGCCCCCGCCACCAACCACTAACCACTAACCACTCCCATTGACCCCGCCCTCGCCCGCAATGAAACGCCTCGCCCTCATCCTCCCCAAGTCCCCTTGAACCCTCACGCGAAGTCCGCGGAGCATTGAATTTGCATTGCCATTTGTGAACAATCCCGAACACCCAACCGTTACGAACAGAAATGAAAGGAATTCTCTCCATGGAACCGACATTCCCGCAACCCGAATCCCTGGATTGTGAAACGCAGAGCATTTCCGAGAACGTCACTCGGGCATTTGGCTGGCTCACGCTCACGATTGGATTGGTCGTCCTCGTCCTCATGATCGTATATCGGCATTTCGAGTTGGGCGTCGTTTTCCTGGTTTTGAGTGCGGCACCGCTGTATTGCCTCGCCGAAACGCGCAAGGAAATCCGCGAACTCCGTAAAGCCGTGTTCCTGTCGCAGCGGCAGAATTTGGAACTCTGCCACCGCCTCGACGCCCTTGCCGAATCGAAGACACCATCCGAGAAGCCCGATTCCGCGCCCCCCGCCCATCCCTAGTCCCCTCCGCTTCGCGCGGGCGCGGCTCGCCGCCCCCCCCCCCGCCGCGGAGCGGTCTTCCCGAACCCCGCCGCATTCATCATTCATCATTCAGCATTCAGCATTGACCCCGCCCCGCCCGCAATGAAACGCCTCGACCTCCTCCTCCCCAAGTCCCCTTGAACCCTCACGCAAAGTCCGCAAAGACAGTAAAACACGCTATGAACTCCCCCTTCTTTTCCATGCCTCTTCTCGCCGTCGTCACGAACGGGGACCTCTGGTTCCTTCTGGCGGCCGTTCTGTTGCAGCTGGGGCTTTTCGCGGCTTGTTTGCGGCTTCGTCATCCTGCAATTGCGGGAATCGCCGCCATCGTTCTCGGACTGGTTGCAATCGCCGTCCACGTTCTCGCCAAAGAAGGCGAAGTCGGCCCTTCTCCGATCCTTCTCGCGTCCGCTGTTGTCTTGTTGCCCTTCTCGATTGTCGCGGAAGCGAAAAAGAACGGGCGGGAATTCAACAAAGGCAATCCACTTCTCGACGATTCGATGCCACCGACGAAACGGCTTGTCTGGCTGGCAATCCTGTTGATCGTCGTTCTTGCCAGAGCGTTGTTTAAAATCCTTCATGGATAATTCCCGCACCCCGCCAAGCCGCATTCATCATTCATCATTCAGCATTGACCCCGCCCCCGCCCGCAATGAAACACCTCGCCCTCATCCTCTCCGTCCTCGCCCTGCTCGTCGGCGGGTCGACGGTGCTTTCCTGTCATGCCACGCGGTCGCGAAATCCGGGAGCGGCGCCAAGCCGCTCAACCGACCGAATTGCCGAAGCGCTAAATGGCGCCACCAATGTCATGTTGTATGCAAGCACCCCTGGAGTCACCCGGGCAAAACGACAGTTGACGTTGATGGGGCTCGTGGAGGAAGACGAGAAACGGCGCCTTCTCGAGATTCTCGACCGTTCCCGGCCGGACACGTGGATCTACGTGAGTTGCCGTCATTATCTCCAATGCGATGCCAGTTGGTTCGGAATCTACGTGAATCCGTCCAAACCGGAAATCGGGTTCGACTGGACGGATTTCGATGCTCTTTCCGCCGAAGCAACGGATGCTCACGCCGTGTTCGTTTGCACCGAACCCGAATTGGTGGAATGGGTGAAAGACTTTACCGCCAAAACCAGAGACGGGCAAACGTCTCCCGCCACGAACGCGCCCGCCGCGCCCGCCCCACACGCGGACTCCGCTGAGGGCGCGAAGGAGCCCGCCCCGTGAACCCTCGTGCCTGCGAGCGGCGAAGCCGCGACACCCGGCCGCAACCGGCCCCCGCCACCAACCACTAACCACTGCCCTTGACCCCGCCCCCGCCCGCAATGAAACGCCTCGCCCTCCTCCTTCCCCTCCTCGCCCTCGCGCCGCTCGTCGCGGTGCGCGCCGAAGACCCCGCCACGCAGAGTCCGGCCATTTCCGAACCCCACGCAGAGCCTTGAATCGTCCCATGAAAGCTCACGACGCATTCCGACTGATCGGCCGCATCTGGCTGTATTGCCTGGTGGCCTTCCTGTTTCTCGGACTCCTCGACGGACCCGGTATCGAGCCAGACAGGCAGGAACTCATCGTCGAATCCATCGCGGCGGTTTGGGCCGCGGCCGGAATCGCGCTTCTTGTTTTCCGCCTCCGGGCCCGCCGCCTCGCCGACGGGAACGAAATTCGCGCGACCTTCGCCCGGTGGCTCGCCGCGTTGGGCGGCGGTGTGGCCGGAGCCGCGGCGGTCTGCGTGGCAAACCACCTCTTTCCCGGCTGCTACACGGATGCGTACGATTTCGCGCCCGAGCTGCTCCTGATGTGCCTCGTCGGCGCGCCCGTCGGCTTGATTGCCCTCGCGTTCCGCTCCCGGCTCCGCTGGACGGTTTTCTTCGCCTTCGCCCTCTCGCTCGTCTTCGTCGGATGGGGCGTCCTGCCCAACTTCCGTTGATTCTGAACGCCCCGCCGCATTCATCATTCATCATTCAGCATTGACCCCGCCCCCGCCCGCAATGAAACGCCTCGCCCTCCTCCTGTCCCATTGAACCCTCACGCGAAGTTCGCAAAGAAAGGAAACAGCCGAAATGAAACGCCATTGTACCGTTTGGGCCATCGTGCTTCTGGTGATCGGTTGCGTCTGCGCGCTGCCGTGGACGCCGTTGTGGAATGTCGTGCTCCACGTGGGCTACGTACCGCTCTGCCTGTTGGGCGTCGACCATTGGTTCTCCGCCGGGGAAACGCTCGTCCTTTCGGACGGAACCGGCGCCGACCTGTCTGCCGCGAACGATCCGGCGCGGCAAAAGGAGGTCGAGCGTGCGGAATGGCTCTGCGGAACATACCGTTTCTCGTCCGACTTCAATCTCTGGGTCGACGATCCCGGAAGCGGCCCGTCCGTCCGCATCCGCGCCGAGGCGTGGAGCCCGGACATGGCCCGCGGCCTCGTCCGGAATGTTGTCGACAAGTATCGTGCGGGCGAAGGACCGTCCGCCGTCACGAACGTGCCCGCCGCGTCCGAATCCCACGCAGAGAACGCGGAGCCCACTCAACCCGCCACCCCCTAGCCTCTTCCGCTCCGCGCGGGCGCGGCGTAGCCGCCGCCCGCCGCGAAGCGGCCTTCCCGAATTCCCCGCCGCATTCATCATTCAGCATTCAGCATTGACCCCGCCCCCGCCCGCAATGAAACGCCTCGCCCTCCTCCTTCCCCTCCTCGCCCTCGCGGCGGGTTGCACCCGCGGACCGGGTGCAGTCTCCGCAGCCGGCAGTTCCACGGCTTTGTCGAATGCGCTACGCACGGCGGTCGGCATCCGAACCATCCACGAGTTGGAATGGCGTCTCTACGAGAAACGGGAGCCAGCCGCCGCATGGGCGGAACGCCTCGGCCCATCGGCGATCTCCGATTTCGGAGACGGGATTCCCGTGGAACATTGGGTCGGAGACGAGGGGCGCGGACACGAGGAGAAATGGGTGGTCAAGGACTACACGGGGACTCCTCTCATCGAAACGGACTCGTATTACAGCGGCATCCACTATTCGAAACCAGACGGTGCCCGCGAGGAGAAAACGCTGTTCGTCGAATACGACTGGCGCATTTCCGCGCTCCGCATCCACTATTTCGGCGACCCGTTCGATACGTCGGATCCCATTCCCGCCATCGCATCCTCGAATACCGTCGAAGCCGCCGCATCCGTTCTTTCTCTCTGGGGGCTTCCTCTCGACTCGGCCGCCACGAACGCGCCCGCCACGCTCTAGCCCCTTCCGCTCCGCGCGGGCGCGGCGAGCCGCCGCCCGCCGCGGAGCGGCCTTCCCGAAATGGCCTATCTCATCGGAATCCCCATCGTCGTCTGCGTCCTCGCCACGATCTTCGGCGTGCCGCTGTACTGCCTCGTGTCGGGCGGGATCGACCTGGCGCACCGCCGCGGCGGCTGGGGGCGCATCGCGTTCGGCGTCTTCTGGCTCGTCGGCGCGTTCGTGGCGATGTCGATGCTCGACGAAGCCGACGCCCCCGGAGCGTTCCTTCTCTTCGTCCTTCCCGTTCCGATCGTTCTCTTCGGCCTCGTCGCCGCGCTTCCGGCCGGGCTCTTCGTCGCGTCGATCGAGAACCTCGCGCGGCACCGCGGCAGCGTCCGGCAGACCGTCGCGCGGGGCGTCCTGCTCCTCGCCGGGATCCTCCTCCTCGTCTGGGTGTTCACGGCGGGCGACCCGGGATGGGACGACCGGGTCCTCGGCCGCGGCGTCGCGCCGGACGGACGCGAATGGTGCGTCCTGCAGAGCACCGCCGGCGTTCACGGACCACTCGCCCGCCTGGCCTTCGTCCGCAACGGGGAGGGCGTCTGGCTCCGCTGCGCCTTCGAGCCGAACAGCGCCCCCTGCCGCGAGGCGTCGCTCGAATTCCTCGGCGTCGGGGCCGCGGCCCGGATCGTCGCGGACGGCGCCCCCGGCCGCCCCTTCGCGGTCCCCGCCGAGGGAGAGCCGCCCGCGCCGCAGAGACTCGTGAGCGAAGTCGTCGGCTACGAGGTCACGCAGGTCTGGCACACCTCCTGCCCCGCCGAATTCACGCCCGAGGACATCCTCGCCGCCCACGCGAAGGGCGACGGTGCGAAAGGAACGAAATGAAACCCTACCGCCACGGGGCGCCGAGACCCGCACCCGCTGCGCCTCCTCCCTCCCGCTCGCCTGAGTCCGGCCCCGCCGTAAATATTCGTTCCGCCGCGTCTATTGCAGGGTGAAGCCCCCCTTCAACCGCTTCAACCCTTTCAACCCCTGCAACCCCTTCAACCCATGACTCCCGCCGAAAGAACCGAAGGGCGGAGCCGCCGGCGCTCCGTAGTTCGGGTGGTCGGCCGCGCGGCGCTCGCGGCCGCCGTCTTCGCGCTCGCGCTCGCCGCCTCGGGGTTCGTCCTCTTGCTGATCCTGCTGCACGACGTCGGGCGCGTCGCCGACGCGTGGGGCCTCTTCTTCCTCGCGCTCGACCTCGCGCTGCTGCTCCGGCTCGTCGCCTGGACCGTCCGTTCCCGCCGCCTCGCCCGCGCCGCCGTCTTCGCGGCGCTGCTTTCGCCCGCCGTGTTTCCGGTCTGGGCCGCGTGGAACTGGGCGACGTTCCTGCGCTACCCGGACATTCCATCGGAATGGGTTCTGTTCGCGCACGGGCCCTACTGGAAGGTCGACGCCTCCGGCGACGCCGTCCTCGTCTCCCCGCGACCCGAGCTCCTCTGCCCCTGCGACGGCCTGACGTTCCGTCCGCCCCGCTGCGCGCCGCTCGCCGCGCCGGTGCCGCCGGAAGAGCGCTTCGAGGGAGAACCGCCGCGCATCGCGGCGACGGCGTGGGCGGTTCCGGTCGCGACGAAAGCGCTCGCCGCGCTGTCGGGCCGCGCGCCCGATGGCCCGGTCGGCGAACCGGGGCGGGGCGCCGTCGACGCCGTCCTCGACTGGTCGCCTTCGGGCGAAGAGCCCGCACCGGCGGAAACGAACGTCGCCGCGCCGTGGCGCGTCCCCGTCGCCTGGGATCCGCTCGTCTTCCACGTCCCCGCCGCATCGCCCGTCCGGGACCTGACGCGTGAACGGCTCTCGGACGTCTACCACGGACGCGTCCGCACGTGGCGGGAGCTCGGATTCGACGATCCCCGCGCCATCGTTCCCTACGAACGCGAACGGAACGAGGCCGCGCAGACGTTCGCCCGGGCCTGGATCGCCCCGGAACCGACCAAGTTCGTGACGATCGGCCGACCGCCCTCCAAGTACTGGACCGACGAAGACGCCATGGACGGCCACCTCGCCGAATTCCGCGCCAGGCCCGGCGCCATCGGATACTCCATGCACGTCATGGCCGCGCCGCTCGTCCGCGAGGGAACGATCCGCCTCCTGTCCGTGGACGGCGCCGCGCCGACGGCCGAGAACATCGCCGCCGGACTCTATCCGCCGGGCCGGACGCTCGAGCTCGTCGCCGCCGATCCGCCCAGCGAAAACGTGCGCAGGCTCGCCGCCTTCCTCCGTTCGCCCGCCGGCCGTGGCCTGCTCGCCTCCGCCGGCTTCCTCCCCGTCCCGCTCTCCACGGACCCCGCCACGCCATGAGACAGCCGTTTTCCCGACCGACGAATCCAACCACGGAACACACGGAAAGCACGGCACCGGCCGCGTGGCGCAGTTGCCCCGTTCCGGCGCTTCTGGTAGACTCGGCGCCATGACACCGACCGACCCCGTCCGCGAGCTCGAACGCCGCACCGCGGCGGGCGAAGTCGCGCCGCTCGCGGAGCCGGCCGGCCACGGCGACTGGCACCGCTCGTTCCACGACTTCCCGTTCTTCGGCGCCGACGCCCGTGCGGCCGCCGCCGCGCGGCAGCAGTTGCGGCTTCGCCTGAAACTCGGCACCGACCGGCTCCCGTGCGATCCCCTCCTGGCCGCCTTCCGCAAGCGGTGCGTCGAGCGCGGCGGCGAACGGGACGGACTGGCCGCGCTCCTCCCGGAAGATTCCCTTGCCGCCGTGATCCTCCTGCTCCCGGACCTCCGGTTCGAGGAGACGCTTTGCGCCCTGGCCAACGACTTCGGCCCGATTCCCGAAAATCTCTTCGCCCGCAGCCGCACCGTCGGCGACCTGATCTCCGGCCTCGGCTCACGCGAACGCGAGGCGGGGGCGGATGATCGCGCGGAGTCCGCGGAAGTCGCGGAGAAATCCGCTCCGGCCGACCATCGCGTCCGGCGATACATCTTCCCGTTCGTTGTTCTGGCGGTCTTCTTCCTTCTGGCGCTCGCACTCGGTCTTTACCGCAGGGCGGTCGTCGACCGGAGACGCGCGTTCGAGGAATGGCAGACCGTTTCCGTCCTTTGCTACCTGGGACAGCACCGCGAAGCATGGGAGCGGCTCCATCCCGATCTCCGGGCGCGGAAGCCCTTCGCCGAATTCGCCGCCGGATTCACGAACGACTGGTTCCAGCCGGGCGCATTCGGCTCCTTTCGGGACGAACGATGGGATCCGTCGATTCCAAGCCGTTTCTTGCGTTCGGACGGGGGGCGCCAGTTGCAATTCTTCGTGTGGAAACGCCGGTTGTGGAAGCCGCGTTGGCTTCCGGAATGGGACGACGACGAAACGGACGGCTGCATGATTCCCGAAATCACGATGAAGAAAGACGGCGACGACTGGAAGGTCGCCGACTGGTGCACGCACTGCCGTTGATCTTCCCGTCCGTTCCCCGCTTTTCGCCCGCCCTTCCGCCACCGCCGGATTTCGATTCCACCGTGCGTGATTTTGATTGAAAACGCCGCTTCCAGAGCGGACAATTGCACAAGTTTTGTCCACGGTGGAATTGAAACGACCGCGGCTCCCCGCGACCCGACCAATCCCGCCCGCGCGGCTCCATTCGCACCCTGCCGTAAAAAATCCGCCGCGGACGACTATTGCAGGGTGAAAGCGAACTCCGAAAATTCCTTTTCAACCTCTTCGACCCCTTCAACCGCTTCAACCCCTTCAACCGAAGAACAGCCATGAAACGAATCCTCCTCCTTCTCTCCATCGCTTTCCTTTCTGCCGGCTGCGGACGCGCGAAGCGCGCCGCGGGCGACGCCGCGAGCGCCGCGGCGGGCGCTACGAAGGCCGTCGCCGGAAAGGCCGGACACGCCGTTGGCGAGCACGTCGGCACGTTCTTCGCCGCCGTCGGCGAGGGCGTCGAGCAGAGCGTCTGCGACTACGAGACGCGCGTCGACGACCCCGCGCTCGAGGCCGCGGGCGTCTCCGTCACGCTCGTGCGGCGCGTCACCGGCGACGACCGCGCGCCCGCGCTGAGCCTCTACCTGCTCAACGGACGGCCCGTCGCCGGCACGCTGCGCGCGCGCCTCCTCGCGGCGGACGGCCGCGAGATCGGCCGCGGCGAAGCCGCGCTCGACCGCGCCGCCGACGGCGCCGGCTACGTCCGCGTCCCCGTCCCCGCCGACACCCCCTCCGAACTCGTCCGCACCGTCTCGCTCTCGCTCGTCCCGTCCGTTCCTTGAATCCTCACGCGGAGGCCGCGGAGGACGCGGAGTCTGAATTCCACGCAGAGAACGCAGAGAGCGCAGAGCCGTGAATTTTCATTTGCCATTTGTGGACAATTGTGAACATTTGAGATTTGTGAACAATCCCGCCCCGACCGAAATGAAACACCACCTCCTCCTCATCATCTCCCTCCTTTCCCTCGTTTCCGTCGGTTGCGGCAAAGCCGCCAACCACATTGTTGGCATCAAGGAATACTCGCAGCAAGACCTTCGCGACATCGCCACGAACGCTCTCGCATCCGTTTCATCCACGGCCGCGCTGACGAACGACTGCGCGGTCGTGGTGGCGTGGAGGCAATCGGGCCCGACCAATCATCTTCTCCGGGCGACCACGGAATGGGCGGGAACCGCGGAACTGCGTCCGTTCGCGGAGAAGCTCCCGAACTTCACGGAAGACGTTGCGCTCCCGAAAGACCCCGCCAAGAACCTGCCCCCCTATGTCTGGCTTCGGTTCGGCTCCCACGCCCGCTATGCGTGGCTGCTCCTGTTCCCGTCCGAGCCCGCGCCGCATTCCTTTCTTTCCACCTGCGAAAAGCTGTCCGACACCGTCTATCTCTCGAAAGCGGCAGCACCGTTCTAACCCCTTGCCCGCAATGAAACGCACGCTCCTCCTCCTTCCCCTCCTCGCCCTCGCCGTCGGCGGCGCCGGATGCCGCGACGTGAAGCGGGCGCTCACCATCAGCCAGGAAGATTCGGCGCGCATTCTCGCCCTGCGCGACCGAATCGCGGCCGGCGACGTTTCGGCCGTCGGCGAACTGGGCCGCTCCGTGAACTACGTCTTCGACGACGGCTCCACGCCGCTTTTCGTCGCGATCGCCGCTTGCGACTCGAACGTCGTCGCGGCCTTGGTCGAACGCGGAGCCGACGTGAACAAGGCCTTCCAGTTTCCGCGATATTCCGAATTCGACCGCGCCGACGTGCACAACGTCGACCTGTCGCCGCTGGCGGCCGCGCTCGCGAATCTGGAGCCGAGGCCTCGTTTCGGTCTCGTGCGATTCCTGCCCGCGCCGGACGTGCCGGAAGAGCGCTACGCGAAATCCAAGGCCATCGCCCGGTTCCTGCTGGACCACAGCGCCGATCCGACCGAAGCCCTGACCGCTGTTGCCATCGTTCCGGAGAAGGATTTCGACGAGATGCTCGCCCTCGTTGCCCGCGCGGGCGCCGACCCGGACAAAACATACCGGGAACCGGGATCGTACAGCGTCGCGGACGCGATCGAAGCGCGCTTCGCCATCGAAAAGGACCGGCTTCGCCGGCAAGGGGCGTCCGAGGAAAGCCAGAAGTGGATGGACGAACTCGACGACCGGCTCCGTCGCATCCGCGCCATCGCCACGAACGCCCCCGCCGCGTCCGAAACTCACGCAGAGAGCGCAGAGCCCGTCCCCCACGCGGATCCGCAATGAAACGCCCCGCCGTCCTCGCCCTCGCACTGTACGCGGCGTTCCTGCTCGGCATCGCCGTGTGGCGGCCGTGGGCAACGCCGGCGGCGCCGTTTTCGGGACGGTGGGAGCTCGTTCCGTTCACGGGGACCGCGGACCTCTGGCGCGCGGGAATCGTCCCGTTCGTCTTCCTCTTCGTCGGGAACGTCGCGTGCTTCGTGCCGTTCGGCTTCGGCCTTCCCGCGCTGACGCCCCTGCGCCGCGCGGTCGTCCCGCTCTGCCTCCTCGGCTCCCTGTTGATCGAAGTCCTCCAGTGGGCCTTCGGCACGGGCGTCTCCCAGGTCGAGGACATCCTCCTCAACACCCTCGGCGCCGCGCTCGGCTACGCGCTCTTTTGCGCCGTGCACTCCGCCACGCGGAGCCCCGCCGCAGATGAATCTCACGCGGAGAATGCAGAGGGCGCGGAGAACTGACCGTTTTTCGCTTGCATTATTCGCGAATTGCGAATAGAATACGGTCGCATGAAAGGACAAGACCTCGTCGTTCTCGCCAAGCTCTTCGATCCGAAGGCCCGAAAGCTCGGGTATCTGGAGCTGGGCGACGCACTCGCGCTCAGCGCGTCCGAAACCCACGCCGCCGTGAAGCGGCTCCGGGAATGCGGCCTTCTCGATCCGTCGCGTGCGCCGATTCGCCGCAACGCGCTTGAGTTCCTTTTCTCGGGCCTTCGCTACGTGTTCCCGTTCCGGCCGTCCGGCGGGGTCGTCCGTGGCGTTCCGACGGGATGGGCGGCGCCGGTCGCCCGGGAGGCGTTCGCGTCGGACGGTCCCGCTCCGGTCTGGGAATCTCCGGACGGCGACGCCGTCGGTCCGGCCTACGCGCCGCTCTACCCCACCGTTCCGCGCGCCGCCCGCGCCGACCGCGGTCTCTACGACCGTCTCGCTCTCTTCGACCTTGCCCGCGGCGGCCGCGTCCGCGAGCGCGAATGGGCCCGCCGGCGCCTGGAGGAACTGCCGTGACTTCCGCCGAACGGATCGCGCGGCTCGATGCCGCGCTCGCGCATTTCCCCGTCGCCTACGCCTTCATCGGCGGCGGCGTCCTTTCGCTTCTGGTCACCGACCCGTCGGCGTCCGCCGTTCGCGTCACGAAGGACGTCGACGTCATCACGGACACGGGCTCGCGCCGCGACTACCTGCGGCTCGAACGGCCGCTCTCCGAACGCGGCTTCCACCACGACATGTCGTCCGGCGCGCCCATCTGCCGATGGACGTTCGAAGGCATCGTCGTCGACGTGCTGCCCCTTTGGGGCTGTAAAGGGAGGACAATCACATGAAAATAATCAATATTGGAATTCTTGCCCATGTAGACGCTGGAAAGACGACCTTGACGGAGAGCCTGCTATATGCCAGCGGAGCCATTTCAGA